>ERZ826396.15-NODE-15-length-215182-cov-13.253687_pt1 | contig 215182 bp, 301 predicted proteins | sample MGYA00519926_ERZ826396 | MGnify/ENA primary metagenome ERZ826396 (study PRJEB31778, sample SAMEA3449230) | human gut metagenome | biome: human gut; feature: human-associated habitat; material: faeces | place: United Kingdom | collected 2010/2012 ... | reverse complement strand
ATAAAAGAATAAAATTTTTGCCTCAAAAAAGGCTAAAAGCAATTGCCCTTCGACATAGTATTTTTAACCTCGTTTTTAGGAAACGTTTTTAGGAAAATCCGCAAACCATTGATTTTACTGGGTTTGCGAGTACTTTATTTTTCCTAAAAACGAAATGCTAAAAATGAAAATAACCCTAAAAATGCGTTTTTAGGAAAAAATCATTCGTTTTTAGCAAAAAAATAGCCGTTTTTAGGAAAAACCATTTCAAAAATAGGGGGTAAAATAATGCGGAATAAAAATTCAAAAGTAGCTGCAACAAAATTATATTTATGCAAATGTGATGGCGTATGCATAACCTACAGCAAGATTCAATATGCCTATGCAATGAAACTAGAAAAAGATCAAAGCATAATCAGTATACGAGTAAATGTAGATCTTGATGGATATAAGGATAGTAAGTATCCAGAAAGAACTTACACATCAGACTTTGTATGCGTAAAAGATACAGGTAACCTAATGGTCCGTGAATGTATAGAAAGAAAACTATTACAAAAACCGATGACTATTAGATTACTAGACGGTTCCAGAGAGTACTGGAAGACGCATGGTGTGTCAGATTGGGGGATTGTTATTGATGAAGAATAAATTGTATAAATACAAAGATACAATAGTAAGAGTTTTAAAAGAATCTGATCAATCAGTTTTTATTATTGATTGCTTAAAAACCAAAATGCCGTATACAGTGCATAAAATGGATTTTAAGGACGCTATTTTGTGTGATGAGGATTTACTCATGCAAGAGACAAATGAGCCTGTATTCGACATATCAGAAGCTTCGGAGCATAATAAAAAGATAGCATACGATCGGTACAACATGATTGCTCCATTACTTTCCTTTATGGACGATAAATATAAACGAACATTATTGTTTAATCAAGTATGTCAGGAAAGAAATATAAGCAAACAGTCTCTTAGAAATTACTTTTATAAGTATCTTATTTTCCAAAATATTTGTGTACTTGTACCTAAGAGTAACATTACAGAAAAATCACTTACACAAGATGAAAAAAATATGAGATGGGCTTTAAATAAATATTTTTATAGTACAAACAGATATAGTTTAAAGTCTTCTTACTTATTTATGCTAAAAGAAAAATATTGCGATATAAATGGCAAGCTACAATCAAATATTCCATCTTTTTATCAGTTCCGCTACTTCTATAGGAAAACAAAAAATATGCAAACTTTTTACATCACAAGGGATGGTTTGAGTAATTATCAAAGAAACAAAAGACCATTATTGGGAGATGGAATACAAGAATTTGCACCTGCAGTTGGAACAGGATTACTTGATGCAACAGTATGTGATATATATCTTATAGATGAAACAAACAGCTTAGTTGGAAGACCTATATTAACAGTTTGTATAGACGCATATAGCAGTTTTTGTTATGGCTATGCATTAACTTGGGAAGGTGGCATTTATAGTTTAAAGGTGCTTATGCAAAATATGGTATCCAATAAAAAGAAACATTGTGAAGAACTTGGTATATTCATAAACGATGATCAGTGGAACATATCTGAAATTCCAGGGACATTTGTAACCGATATGGGTAAAGAGTATGTATCTGAAAATTTCGAGCAAATAACTGAACTTGGAGTTACACTAAAAAATTTGCCACCATACCGCCCTGAGTTAAAAGGTGTTGTAGAAAAATTTTTTAATATCATTCAAGAAACATACAAACCTTATTTGAAAAATAAAGGCATAGTTGAACCTGATTTTCTTGAAAGAGGCGTACATGATTATAGAAAAGATGCATGTTTAACAATAGAAGATTTTGAAAAAATCATAGTGCGATGTATTGTATATTATAATTCGCAGCGCATTTTAAAGAATTTTCCTTATACAGAAGATATGATAAAAAACAATATTGAGCCATATGCGAATAGAATTTTTGAATATAACAAATTACTTCCAGGAGCTAACTTAATACCGGTAACATTAAAACAAATTATGCTCACATTGCTTCCAAGAACCATCGGTGTATTTAGTAGATTTGGGCTTAAAGTAAATAGAATGAGGTACAAAAATGAGAATTATATTGAAAAATATTTGGTTGGTGGAGAAGTAACAGTTGCTTATAATCCAGATAATGTAAGCTATGTATGGCTTATAGAAAATGGATGTTATATGCAATTTAAATTGATTGAAAGTAGGTATGATGGAAGAGAGTTAAGTGACGTAGAATTAATCGAAAAAGAGCATCGAAAACTCGTAAATAGTCATTGTAATAGCAACACTCAGGCACAAATTGACTTGGCAAATTCTTTGGAAGAGATAGTAGCTAATGTGCAATGTCCTCAAAAATTAAATACAAAATATACTACATCTGTCAAAAATAGAGCTAAAAGAAAATACCATATTGATTTCATGGAGGATATCTTAAATGGATGATTATACAAAAATATTGCCAAAAATGTTATCAGGAGATGAACTTGTAAAAGCATTGTCTGTTGTTCCAAAATATGATGAAAATAGTAAAAATATGGATATTGGAGAAAGGCTGATTGCCCTATCAAATCTATATGATATTTATATTCCATCTAAAATGTCCATAGAGATTTATAACAAATTATATTTGTCTTTATATCACTCACTAAAAAAGAAGAGTTCAAAATTTGCATCACAGCAAAGATACGAAAATTACAAAAGATTTTTAACAGGAAACTCTAATAGTATAATTGGCGGATCTGATTCATTTACAATAATAGGGAGTTCAGGTATTGGTAAAAGTACAGCCGTTAACAGGGCAGTAGATGTTATTGTTGAAAATTGTAAATTTGATTGCAATTTATTCTCAGATATAATTCCATTTGTAACTGTACAATGTCCATTTGATTCATCTGTAAAAGGTCTTGCGATCGAAATTTTGATGAAGATAAACAGTATGCTTAAAACACAATATTTAAATGGGAAAATTATTGATAAATGTACTACAGATGCCCTCATAAGCCAAATAAGTACAATAGCAATAAATAATATAGGTGTTCTTATCATTGATGAGATACAAAATGTTGCAAACTCAAAAAACGGTAAAAATATAATAGGATTTCTTACACAGCTTATCAACAATAGCGGAATAAGTATTTGTATGGTTGGTACTCCGGAAAGTGTATTGTTTTTCGAGGGTGCCGAACATCTTGCAAGAAGAACTATGGGGCTTAAATATACAGCACTTTCTTATGATGAGTACTTTAAAAACATATGCAATATATTATTTAGATATCAATATACTATAAAAAATGCAACAATAAATGAAGAGTTTTATAAATGGATATATGACCATTCCTGCGGTAACATTTCAATTGTAATATCATTATTACACGATGCTCAGGAAATTGCTATAATGTCAGGACTTAGTAAGATTAATATTAATATATTGAATGAAGCATACCAAAATAGGATTGAAATGTATCACAAATTTATACAACCAAGCATTAACAAAGCCGATAAAAAGAAAAATAAACACATAGTATCTGATAGAACAAATAATATCACACAAGATTGCGTAATAAAAGAGTTTAATAACATTGAAACGATATTGAAAATATCTAAGGAAAAAAATATTGATTTTATAAAACTGCTTAAACAATCAATTATAGTGGAGGAAATAAAAATATGACAAACAGACTTCCTAGCATCTATGATGACGAAACAGTTTACAGCTGGTTCTGTAGATATCTTATAAGTAGCGGTATATGGAGAGAGCATGAGATTGCAAAAGAACTATTTGTAAACAGTACAAATGTTATTAGTAAATTATTTATTGGAAATATTAATAAAGATACCGAAAATAATATTGAGAAAGTTATATCAATAGAAAATCTGTTAAAACATCATACAATGTTTTATGTTTATACAGGGTATTGTTCAAATGACTATGCTAATGAATTCCTTTATAATTTAAAAACGGACTGCTATAAAACAGAGCTTAATATAAGAAGACCACGTAGCGAAAATAGACAATTGAAATATTGTCCAATGTGTATTATTGAGGATCGTAAAAAATATGGAGAAGCATATTGGCATAATATACATCAAATACGAATGCTACCGATATGTCCTATACACAAGTGCAAATTGCATAATAGTGAAATACGTTATATTGGTTATGGAAGAGTAAGAGAAAAATTATCTCCACTAGAAATGATGAATCTTAACTCTGATGTAGAATATAACACAAATGAAATGCTTGATAAAATAGTTGAATACGCAATTGACAGATATTATAAACAAGACATAAAAGATATTGGTATTGATTATTTGTCGATTAGAAAAGAAAATTGGGGATTAAGAAGTAACATAATTAGTTTTTATAAAAAACATGGAATAAATTTTTGCGGTAGAGAAATAGACTCAATGGTATATGACAATAGAAAAAATTTTTATACAATGAGCGCCATATATTATTATTTAAAAATATGCCATTAATTTCAAAATTATCTTGAAACTTTAGTTGTTATGGAGTAATATAATTATAAAATTATCTAATAGGAGGTATTTTATTATGGCAACAAGAACAAGACGAACAAAAGAAGAAGTGCTTAATTCAAAACTTACAAAGATTGATGAAGAAATAAAAAAATTAACTGAGAAGATTAATGTATTATCAGAACAGAAGAAAAATATTGATAAAGAACTTGCTATTTTAAAAGACCAGAAGTCAAAAGCCGAACGTGCAGCGCAGCTTACAGCCCTTGCCGATCTTATGGATTCCAACGGTTACACAATTGATGAGCTGAAGGAGCTTATGTCCACTCCAAAGCCAACGGTAGAAGTAGCTGATGAGAAATAGTAACAATAAAAGCCCAGTTGTCCGTGTGGATCGCTGGGCTTTTGTTATATAGTTTAATATAAAAACAATACAAAAAGGACACCTCGTAGTATGTCCTTTTTGAAAGTGTTCTTTCCAAATATAGGCTGGCTCATTTGCTCCTATACCCAAAAAGCACTTTATTTAGTTTTCTCTAATTTTTTATATATTGCAGTATATAACTTTTTATCTTGTTTGTCCAAAAGTTTTTGGATTTCTATATTTATTATATAGATCATCACGCATTTTTGCAATATTAGGTTTGAAAAAATCTTCTTCTTTGCAAATGTCAGAGGTTTTACTTTATTAGGAGAAAAGTATGGAATTTGTACTTTTAAGTTCTAATTATTATAAGGACTATTCAAGTTGCGGAATGAATAAATTTTACATATGCAAGACTCCAGCACGCAGGCCAATTTAAATCGTGCTGGAGTCTTATTAAAATTGAAATGTTAGTTACAAATATGATAATACCATATATAGCAGCAGAAGTATAGAAAAATCATGGTAAATAAATTGCAACAATTCGACATAAAACCTTGACAATCGAACATATATTCTATACAATAACATTTAACAAACAATTGTTCGATTATTTACAATAGGAGGTCGATATTATGATTAATCCAATATCTGCAGACGAATATATATATGAAAATGAGAATGCCAGAATAATTATGAAAAATCTTATTCAGAAAATTCCAATCAAAAAAGATACTGTGATAACAGAAAAAATGGCAATTCAAATATATGATGCACTCGTCAATAATTATCCAAAACGGCTCGAAATCAATGATCAGGTATTTGTTCCAATATATAATATACCATGTGAATAAAAACACGAAAAAATGGGGTAACAAGCTGTATAATAACAACTTATTACCCCATATGTATAATTACTGCTTAAAGCCTTTTTCCATCAGTTCAAGATATTTATTACGAACAAATTGCATTGACGAATCAACCTTACCATTTTCAAGACCGTTTTCTTCTAATACACGTTCGTATTCTGTGTATGTATCAAAAATATGATCATAAATTTCTTTGTTGTACACTCTACCATTCATTACTGCATTTGAAAAGTCAAGAATTTCCCAACGCATATCATTAATCTCTTTGTTAACTAACATTTTCCTTAAATTCTCAACTGAATTTTGTAGTAACGTCTGACTGTCGGTTAATTGTTTCTGTATATCAAATGACTGGTCTCTATCATGGATTCTATTATCCTTAAACTGTTGAACTTCTTTCTGTAAATCTATAATTTGATTATTCAAGTCTTTGATACGTTCTTCTTGTGCCTGTTTAGCTAAAGCAGATTTTGTAGTAATTCCAAATGTAGAAACAACAAAGTCTTTAATTTTTACACATAGCATTACAATACCTATTGCGATCAAAACTCCAATTACAACGGTCCACCAATCAAAACTGCGTACAACTTCTACATTCTCTTTAATTCCACCAAACTTATCCATTTAAATCACCTTAATCCTCACTGCCACTCAAAATGTGTTGAAATATACTCAAACACATCGAGAAATTGAAGTCCTTGCGGATACTTCTTACTGCTTCAATGTGTATGCTTTGGCGATTATAAACAATACGCTACTCACAAGTTCCTGTACACTCCACAGTCGTAAATTCCTGCGATAGCCCGCAGTACATACTTACGTTTGCTTTCATTATGCAACTTCGTAAGTTAAAGCATCTCTTAGATTAAGAGCAGCATTAAAATCCCTATCCTCGACATAGCCACAATCACAACGGTATATTCTATCTGAAAGCTTCAAATCTTTCTTGATAGCACCACAACAGTGACATATTTTGGATGATGGATACCATCTGTCTACGACTCTTAATTCAATACCATTTTCATCACACTTAGCCTTAAGCTTAGTTCTAAATTCATAGAACTTTTGTGATGCAACGGCTTTTGAAAGATGTCTGTTCTTCATCATTCCTGACACATTCAAATCTTCAATAGTTATATAAGATGGCTTGGCTTTCACTATCTCGGTTATTGATTTATTGATATAGTCAGTACGGATATTATATATTTTATGATAAAGTCTTTGCACTTTGAGCTTTTGCTTTTGTATATTCTTTTGAGTGGACTTTCCTTTCTTTAAATTCTCATACTTGCGTGATAGACATCTTTGTTCTCTGCACAATTTCTTTTCCAATTTTTTAACTCTTGCTGACTTATTGATATTTTTATAAGTTTTACCATTAGAAACAATCGCAAAGTCTTTCAAACCCAGGTCAATTCCTATGCCGTCATTGCTATTATTAGCAATCTTAGCGTCGGGAATTTCCACAAGAACTGACACATAATATCTGCCTGCTTTGATGGATACTGTACCGCTTTTGATGACGTATCCAGATTTCGTTGTGGGGATATACCCCTTTTCCTTTATACGAACCCAACCAAGCGTTGGTATCTTTATTTTATGGCGTTCACACCAAATGGTTGATTTTTTATCTGTTTTTACAAAATACATTTTTATATCTGATTTTCCTTTCTTTTTGAAGTTAGGAAATCCACTTTGATGTTTGAAAAATCTTGCAAAAGCAGTATTTGCATTCTCAATGGACTTTTTTACAGATTTAGAACTTACTTCCTTTATCCATAAAAACTCAGGATTGTTTGGTAAATATTCATTATTGAGCCATACGCTAAAACTCTTGCCAGTCATAAACTTTTCACCTTTATCGTATAAAGCTTTGTTGTGACCGAGATAGAAGTTGTAAACATATCTACAAGTGCCGATAGTCTTGTTAATCTTGATTTTTTGCTCGACTGTCGGATTTATTTCCGTTTTGAAGCTCTTTAGCAATTTCCTCATCCCCTTCTATTTGTTTTTTATACTTAAGAAAAAACGTGAAGTATAGATACAATATCCTGTACAAGTTCTTCTTGCGGTGATAGTTCTTCATTATTCACTACCACTATGGTTGTATTAAAGTTCATACAGAATTTTTCAAACCAATCATAGCCAAATCTGCCAAATCTATCTTTATGTGTAACTATGATAGTTTTGATTTTTTGTTCCATTACTTCATCTAATTTTTCAGTATTTATGCTCTTAAGCTGAAGATATTGGTCATAAGTATAATAACACCTATCAGTCGGAGTCCGATTTGCTTTCAGAATCCCTCTCTATCCCAACGTTGTAACGTTTTGACTGAGACACCCAATAATTCAGCAAAATCTTTTGGTTTGTAATTAGTGATATTAGATGTGTTCATAACAATATCCTCCATGAGTATATTTTTAACACATTTAATATCACTATTGACAATAATTTTGATTACTTAAAGTTTTCTCCCTTTATTCATTTTGTGCTGTACTATCATTTAACAAGATACCGACTGGAAACAAATCCAGGTGTATCTTTGTATGTAACAAGATACCACTTGACTCCATTGACGGTAGTGTAGTATCCATAATTTGCAACAGATTTTCCATTAGGGATTGTAATGATAAGATTTGAATTGGATGTATCTCCTGGTTTATAACGAAGATTAAGACCATTAGATGCTTTAACCTTGTAAGTACCAGCAATTGATTTATTAAAGGACTGTGCAGAAGCAACTTTAGAAGATGATGCAATAGATGGCTTTGAACTTGGTTTTGGAGCCGATTCTGCTTTAATTTTAGCATTATATAAGGTTGTAAGTTTAGCTTTTGTAGCCTCACCATAAAGACCGTCTGCAACAAGTCCATTATCACGCTGAAACGCTTTTACAGATGCTAATGATCCTGATCCAAAATCTCCATCAGCACCATATTTTCCACATGAATAACCAAGTTTAATAAGCATTGTCTGCATTGTTTTTACTGCATCACCTTTATCACCCATAGCAAGATAATTTTTTGTAGTTACAGGCGGATTACCATCAGCTGCTTCAGTATATCTGAGAACAACATTCCATGGATAATTTCTATAAGAGCGAATTAAGAATTCACGTCCAGTCTGGTCCCCAGGTTTACCTCCAGTAGCTCTACCATTTTCATTGATAGATGCTTCAACTTCAAGTCCATTACCACAATACATTGCAACATGACGTTTTTCATTAAGTAAAATATCTCCACGCTGTAAACCTGCTCCTGTTGCAAGATTTACTTTAGAGGTTACATCCTTAAATTTAAAATGTGTAAATACTGCTTTCATAACACCAGTATAAGCACAGCCATAAGTTTTAAATGAATAATCTTTTACAGGAATACCTGCATTGACCCATGCAGTGTAAACAGCAGAAGAGCAGTCATAATCGCCTTTTTCGTTCCAACGAAAAGTCTGATCATATCCATGTGCATCGTTTCGAGCTGTTGCTTCCATCCACTGAGTAGCTTTTTCTGTCTTTGTCATAAGATGTGACTCCTTTCTTAGAATTGAATTTAGAGTTAACTTTTAGAAGTGATCAATTACCATATATTTCCAGTGAAATATTTAATTAAAATTGGTATAATTTAAAAAAAATAGAAAAGGATGGTAATAAAAAAATGGCAACTGATATGAAAGAAAAATTTGAAATCAAGAATTATGTTAAATTGATTTGCCTAAGACTTGATCATTATGAAAGTTTTATAGAAGATGAAGTGAATACAGACTGTATCTCAGATATTAATAATTTTATACTTAAACATAAAAATGAAGAGGGAGTTAAGATTTTAATATTTGAGATGAAAAATATGAGAATGACTACGATTTCTCAGGCGAGAGAATATATACAACATTTACATGCATTCGATTACATCCGTGGGTTAATTGAATCCGGACATGATCTTATTACTTCTGATCAAGTTGATAAAATGTCAATAGGTGAAATAATTACATACATGCTTGATTACAAAAAAGAATAAAAATAAAGGGTGGTATAATACCACCCCTATTGATTATTTAAGCTTAAAATTGTAATGTGGTTCATCTTCATTAAAGAACCAGTACCTTAGATAATCGTCCAAGATAATTCCAAATGCACATACCGGCAAAAAGAGTAATGCAAACTGCCAAGAAGTCTGTCCGAGAATATTTCCAGGAAGATTACTATAATCCCAAATTCCAAGACCGAGCCATAAGTTTAAAACACATCCTGTCAAAAATTCTGCTATTAGTACAAATGCTTCAGATTTTGCTAATTGCTTCCAAAACGGATAATCCCATGAAGTTCTTTCATTTTGTAACCCACAATAAATGAAACATATTCCACCAAGAATAAACATACTTAAATAGCTATATCCTCTAAACATGACTTCTATGTAATAATAGATAGAACCACCCATGTAAAACAAAAATAAATATTTAGCCCATGGCTTTAATTTATTCATTTATATCACGCCTTTTTAGATGATTTTTCTGTAGCTGCATCTTTTATATTATCTGTGCCATCTGTAGTATTTTCTGTGTCCTTAACATCTGTCTTAGTTTCTGGTACTGCAGTTTCAAGATACTGCTTTACAATGCCTTCCATTACAGCATTTCCCTGTGCAATTACAGTGTCCATATTAGTTTTAATTGTCTGATCTGTAATTTCCTGACCATACTTAACAGCCGCAATCTGTTCTTTAGTATTAAGTCCTCTTACATATGTATTCAAAGCATTACAATAAGATGTCTCTGCAAGAATTAGTTTCTGAATCTCACAGTAAATTTTAATAATATCCTGGTAAGAATATACCTTACACTGAGAACCGTCAGCATGATATGGAAGTGAATATTTAGTTGCCATAGCTACATCTGATAAAGTTTTGATGTTTGCCTGATCATCACCTGTAGCAGAGAAGTGCTCTGTTCCATAACTTGTCTCTACATCAGTACCGGCATAAATTTTATCCTGGCATTCTGCACCATACTGTTTAATTTTGTATGCTCTGTACTCTTCAAGAGACATGCTTGATTCGTCAACAGTATCTTCACCCATAGCAGCTTCAATAGATTTGATTTTTTCATTGAGATCAACAGCCTTGAGACGAACGGTAATTACAGGTTTCATGTTGTTCTCTTCATCCAGATAAAAGTTATATTTTATGGTAGAAGATTCAACGCCACAATAATTGGATACGGATTTAATCACCAGTCCATACTGATCCATAACAATAATAGATTTTGCATTATTAAAGAGGTCTACAATTGCTTTTTCGTCCTCAGACATGACCGTTACATAAAATGGATCATAGGAAATTTCACAATACTTAAGTACCTGGTCATCAACTTTAATTTTTCCTAAAATAATCATAATATATTGCTCCTTTCAAATTTTGAGTAAAAAAAATAAAAGGTCACTCAATTAAAAGTGACCTTAGTTGCACATATTTAGTTTTTGTTTGAGCCGTTTGTTTTCTTGTTCAAGTATAGTTACTTTAGAATTTAATTCTTGCATTCCTTTTACAACATAAGCAAGCATCTGTAAATTGTTGACAGATTTATAATCTGGATGTCCATCAACCTCTCCGCCTCCATCAATAAGATTAGGGTCGAGCTGTTCGAGTTCGTCTGCTATAAAGCCAATCTTGTATTTCTTATGAGAATCTTTTCTTTCAAAAGAACGAATTTTCATTGATTCTATAACTTTTGTAGCATCTTCTACTTCGGTGTCTCTTATATTGCCTTTCAGTCGAATATCGGAAAGAGCTGTACTACATACTCTTCCGAGGCTGAACCATTTCCATGAGCCATCAAGTCTGGTTTGAATCCAAATTGATCCTTGATATGAGTCTCCATTATAAATAAATGCTCTGTTTCCGGCAACTTGCCCTCCAAGATAAACTCCTACCGCAGTCGGTGATTCATAACTACCTACGTTAAAACCAACATAAATATTTCCAAAATTACCATCAAGTGCTAATGGAATTTTCCCAGTTTTTGCATCATAAAAACCAAAGAAATTTTCATCGCCTGTACCTGTTGCAGCGCCAAAGCGCCAATCTATAGTTCCTCTATTAGATTGATATTCAAAATAAGTATTTATTAAATTACTACTTTGAATATATCCGACTGCATCTATATGACCACTAACTGAAGCATTAACACAATTAACCGTATCAATATATGCATTACTAAAATACCATGAACTTGTACCTATTCCGCAATGTCCTGCACCGGCTCCGCCAGACTGATACGGTATAAGACCAGCTGTTGTAGTACGTATCCAGTCTGATGTATTACCATCTGGTCTTGTCATACCATAGTAACCGTTTGCTGATACTGCACCAAGTTTTGCTCCTAACTTCGTATTTATTTCTGTTTCTGTATAGTAACGATCATCATGTGTATGTGACGATGGAGTATAATTAGATGGTTTACCACTTACGTTTCCCCATGCTACGGAACCGGCAGAACCAGCGCTTGTAGCATATTTTACAGATTGAGATCCAATTGTTGCAGAAGTAATGATAGTTCCTTCTTGCACTGGTAAATACACTGTTGTAGCCGAATTGTTTCCGGCATTATAATTTGTGTTAGAAGTATAGCTAAATGCTAAATTATCATTTGACGCTAAGTTGCCAATTGTCCAATATCCATTTGGTGTAGCTTGACCAACCACAGGATTCCATGAATCTTTACCAGTTGCAGTACCACGAACTGCTACATTATTTCTAGCTGATATCCAACTTCCTCCACTACTACGTATTATACTACCTGTAATTGTGCCTCCAGATAAAGGTATATATGCGTGTGTATGTGAAGCCGGTGTGAAAGTAGAGGGTTTACTGGTTATTTCACTCCAACTATATGAAGGTTTTGAGCTTGCTTTAGCCCAAGAGTATACATCACTAGCAGGACGAGAGTTAGATAGACGTGAATCATTACCTGCACAAGCTGTATTTGCTGCTGTACCAAGAGGTCTCCATGTATTTGTATCTGTAAATTTAGCACCAGATGGAACATCGGAATTTACAGTATGACCATTAACTTTAGATGCATTGGATGCAGTAGCTGCGTTACCAGTACAAGAACCTGCAGATCCTGTAATATTAATACCCCAGGTACCACTTGCGCCACTACCAGTTTTTGATGGTGAGTAATTATTATAATTGGACGAATCTAATAATGTCGTCCAATTTCCCCAAGTGCCGTTATTTTGTGAACGAATATATGAATGTGGAGAACTTCCATTACTTATAGCAAATTGTGTATCCCAACCACCATTATTACCCCAATTCATTTGAAGAACATTTGAATCTTCTGGTGGCTTACCTGTCTTGGTAGATGATGTTGCTACAAAATGAAACATTGCCCCAGTTCCGTTGGTTGATGTGCTAAAATTAATATTTGCAGGACGACCACCATATAACGTTAAATAACTATGATTATGACTTGAAGGAGCAAATGTTGATGGTTTTCCTGTGATACCGCTCCAAGGAACAGATGATGCAGCAGTAACAGTATCGCTTGTAAATGCAAGTTTTCTCCAAGAACCCCAATTACTAGAATCAAATACACGAATATAAATTTCTCCACTCGTCACAGTAAATTGTTGATAACGCCATCCACTTGCATTACGACCTACATATAATTCAAATGCAGCAGATGCAACTGGAATATTTGTACAAGTATTGCCTCCACCAGCATAATACCATCTTCCTTCAGTTTGTAATGTATTTAAATCTGTGTTGGTAAGAGCAGTATAAACAACAGTATTAGAACTTCCAGAAGATCCTGCGTACTTAACGCTTTTATTTGCATCAGCTGTGTTATCTACATTTCCAAGACCCACTTCTGATTTAGTATAAGACGGTTTACTACTAGCCTTAGCCCATCCATATACGTCACTTGCCGGTAAACTCGTAGGAAAATCTGTTATATCTGATTTCTTGTGCGTATGTGCTTTAGGTCCAAATATCCCAAAAGCTTTTTTTACTGCGGCTGGTGTAACACCCATAGTATTATCGTCTGCATTATATGTTGTACATTCGCCAGACGTATAAGCTTGTTTGTGCGAAGCCGCTGCATAACTCCCCTTAGCCTGGTACTTATCGGCAAGAGTCTTACCGCCCTCATAAATCAAGTCAGAAGCAATACCACCAGAAGCTTTAATAGCAACAGCAGTACCATTAAGTGGATCTGAATACGTACCATTGGAAAATTTTACCTCCTGAATGAATTGAACATGAGTATGACCAGTATCAGATTTACCAGAAAGCAAAGAATCTACCTCATTTTTTCTGTAATAGAGTGAATCGTGATTATGGTCTGTGGGTGGGAATAAAGTGGGCTTATCGGTAATATTTTTCCACGATACGGCTCCTGCCGATGTTGCGTACTTAACTGATTTATTTATATCTGCCGTGTTATCTACATTACCAAGTCCAACCTCATCTTTTTTGTGAGTATGAGATTTTGCTGCAAAAATTCCTATATCTGAAAAGGCTGCTGATCCAAGACCAGCAACCTCAATATTGTCCGTAGTTATATTATTTACTTTAATTTTAATTGTTCCATTTTTTGTTCCAGATGAAAGAGTAATAGTCTGAACTGCGCTATCAGCCTTGGCTCCTTGAGCAGCTGTAGCAAATTTATTTGATTCTGTAAAAGCTGTGCTAGTCAAACCGTGAACTTTTGCATTTGATGCAATATTGTCCACTTTTAACGTGATTTCACCATTGTTTGTTCCCTCTGAAATAGCAATAGTACGTGGTGGTTTTGCCAATAAAACGAATTTTTTATCGGTATCGTTCCACCTGTAAATTGCATTAGTTGAAGTGTCAATATAAATATTATTTTCGTCTCCAGTTTCCGGAAACAAACTGAAAGAGGCTCTAGGAATAATTACTTTATGCTGCGCTATACACAACTTCATATATGTCACAAGATCTGTTAATCCTGATAAATTTAAAAATTGCTCTTTCATAATTTTAATTCACCCCTTTCTTAATTGATGAGTTGTTTTTTAGTAATATTATATTATATATTTTTTATGGTCGTGTTTTACATTTTCTTGGGAGATATGAGCATATATCATAGTTGTATCAAGCTTTTCGTGTCCTAAGATTCTTTGAACATCAGTAATATTTGCACCTCTACTTAAAAAATCAGATGCGAAAGTATGACGAAGTAAATGACAGTGTAAACGTCTTTCTAACCCTGCTTTTTCACCAAGTTTTCTTACTCTTGTTTGAATTCCAACTACTTTCATTCCAGTAAATGGTTTTGCATCTAAAACAAAAACGGAGGGGAATTTCCCCTCCTTTATAATAATCATTCAGTTACTTTAAAAAGAGCCTGAATCTTTTCAGATGGAATAGCTTCGTAGCCATCGCCAATAAGTCCCTGTAAAGCTGTAATATCAGTTGCATTCTTTGCAATCTTTGGTTTCTCAACTGCAAGGTCGTCTTCAAGAGCTTTAATTTTGCCTTCTGCGGTTTCAACTCTAGTCTTAACACCGTTGATAGCTTCTGTATTGGCTGTGTCGGCTGCTTCAAGAGTAGGAATTTTCTTCTCAATAGCATCTACTCTACCTACGCAAGCTTTCAGAGCCTCAGCTGTTGCATACTGAGAGAGATCAGAATCAGCAAGAGCTTTAGATACGTACTCAGCAATGTAGCTTACAATATCTTTAGAGGTTGCTGTGTCAGGTAAGGTACCAATCAAAGTTTTCAGATTAGCAATATCTGTTTTGTTTGTATTAATCTGGCTGTTCATTGTAGCAGCATCTGATGTATGATTTGTGATCCAATCAGAAATTTCTTTCAGAGTATCATAAGCTTCTGGAGCCTCTGCTACGATTTTAGCTACAGCATCGGAAACGGCTTTCTTTACAGAACCATCGCCTGTTCCGTTCAGGGTATCAATAGCTCCTTTGTTTGCTGCGATGTCTGCTTTAATCTGCTTGTCATCGTAAGCACCGGCAGTAACAACTTCTTTAATGTAGTCAACTACGTTCTTAGCTGTTGCATCGGCTGGAATAGTACCAACTACACCTAACACCTCTGCTTTTGCAGTATCTGCAGCACCAGCAGCATCAAAGTCTGTAACAGATTTTCCGGAATCTACCAAATTACCATCTTTGCTAAGACTTGGAATATTACCCTCTACTGCGTTCTTAACTTTATCTATTTTTGTCAGTGGCTGTGGAAGACTCAGTGTAAATACGGCATCTTCGATTGTTACTGGTGCAGTTTTAGTATAAAAGTAAATTGTGTATCCATCCTCAGACTGGGATACAGTTTTAATGGAGTTTGCTACAGCATCGGAAATCTTTTTATCAATCTGCACATTGTGAAGATTCAAGAACTCCTGAAGATTATTAATTGTCATGAATTGTAATTTTCCAGCCATTATATTTGTTCCTCCTTGGAAATTTAGTTAAATATGTTTGCAATATCAGCAGATTCAAGTCCACCGATTTTTTTATCTAAAGCTTCGTCTATTTTCTTATCAACAAGATCTGATACAGTCAGCTCAAGCTGTTCCTGAATGAATTGTTTTGCAGAATCCGCAGACATAAAATTCTGATCATTTACCCATTTTTCAGTTACATATTTGTCCGTTACGTAATCACCATCTTGTTGGATAAAGTAGAGAAGTATAGAATTGCCTTGGAATTGAGTAATAGATGTGCCGTGAGTATCTTCATCATGTGAAACTAAAAAGAACACTTCATCTGCAGAAGAGTGAACGGTGGTGCTATTACCACCAATAATAAATTGACCCTTGATTTTATAAATTCCATCATCAAGAGTCGAAATTGTGACCGGTACTGTAAGAGATCCGATCAAATATTCAATTGGTTTATCTGTGAGCTTTCTATAAGACAGACTGTTAATATAATCTACAACAGTTTGCTTATCTTCGAGATTTCCAATAATATTATCTAATATAGTAGATAGCTCTGAGGATTTTATATAACTATCAAGCCCGATTTGTCGTTTTACTTCATCAACAATATGGTCCTTGTCCTCGTCTGTCATGGATAGATCATAAGAGAAGAGTAATTTCTTTTCATTAAAAAACTGAAGATTTGATCCAGAAAATCTTACGTCAGTAATTTGTTTATCACCTTTTGTATATCTGATCTCATTATCTTCAGTCATCCATGCAATTACATTTCCGTCTTCTATATAGCAAAGCCCTGGATATTTTAAGATACCTCGCTGAATTGCTTTTTCAGCAATCGCTTTTGTTGAGGCAGTAAAAAATACTGGTAATTTTGCCATGTTAATCTACCTCGTGTAATTTTGCGTCTATTTCTTCGTATTCTAATCGTGAAATAGGATCAATTTCGTATATTGTGTTATCAAGTGGGAAATTATACAGCCCTTCAATATGCCAGCCTTTTTTACCGTCAGAAGACAATATAGCCTGTGCAATTTTGATGTCACATAAAATCAGTATTTTATGTTTCTCTTGGTACTGTATATAGTGAATTTTCTTAATGACATCCACAATATCTTGTGTTGTTGAATTGGTTACTTTGTAATACATGTGAGTTGGCTCCCTTCGTTAAAAAGAGAGGTAGGTTGCCCTACCCCTCACAAGTTATACTAAACATTAGAAGAACTCCATTTTCCTGTCCAGGATAAGAATATCCATATGTATCACCTTGTTCATTTACAGAGTAAACCCAGTTAGATACCTGGGCATTTGGTGATCTAGTCCAGTAAGACTCATAAACATCTGGACTTGAAGTTCTTGCCTTCTTTCTTGAATCGTTATCAACATAATATTGAATTGTTGCATTTGTTTCAGAACTATACGGATCACTTCCTGCAGAAGCATCAATATCATATAGTGCTGGTACATAAAAACGACAATTAGATGTTGATATTGTATTCGATTTATTTCCAGTAGAAGAACTAACTTTAACAGGCTTAATCAGTGCTTTCCAGAGTGGTGGTATAGCTTTCGTTATACGAGTGTTCATCCACGTATTAAGCGTAGATTCTGCCCATCCACCGGTATTTGTAGACTTGTTACTATAAGCTTTCTTAGAACCAAGAAGATTTGAAGCAATAAATGTTACATTTGCTCTCTTAGAAGCGACATCTGACAAGTAGTATGCTTTAAATTTAGCTACTTCCATTGGAATCGTTTCATGAATCCATGCTGCAATATCTGAACACTGTTCTTCACCAAGGTCTGAATACCACAGTTTGCACCAGTGGATCTTGCCTTTTGCATAGTTTTCATAAGCACCATCGTCTGCCTTTGAGCATCCAAAAACAAGAGTTGATGTGATTTCGGGAATACGGATTGCCTGAAGAGTAGCAGTAGAGATTGCATTTCCAGACATATTAGAATTGTATACATAGAGCTTTTGACTTCCTGCCTTATGACGAATTACAACAATTTCACGTCCACCGGAGCTTGATGCATTCGCACTATCAGTTCCCCATGATAATTTGTAACTCTGGCTATACCATAAGCGGAATCCGTTAGAACCATCTCCCTGGAAGCATTGTGCCAGAGTAGCACCTGTTGCGTTCTCGTTATCAAATTCAAAGTCAATCGCAAATGTGAAATCCTTATCCTTATCCATAATAGAGATTCCAGTATCAATATGGTTTGTTCCGTCAAATACTGTTGTGGAAGAGATTAATTCTTCTTCCTCAATATCGTTGTAATGGAAGTCAACTCCAAGTGTAAAATCAAATGAGTCTTTCAGTGACAGAACTTTCTGCTCAAGTCCCATTTTCATCATTGCATATAACTCAACCTGAGACAGGTCTTTGAGATCTTTATCATTGAAGTATCCGTCTACATATTCACAGGTGTCAAATACTGCGTTTACAGTTTTATCACCGTTTACATATCCGGACTGGTCCCATCCTTTAAATAAATTGTATTTATAGGCAGCTTCCTCGGCTGTGTATACAGGAGTATCACCCTCGTATTTAACATAAGTTCCATATGGGGCTACAGTTTCCTGTAAGGTTAAACCTTTAGAGTTATACTTTACGGTATAATTTCTGATTGTACTTGTATAAACTGCGTTGATAACTCTATCCGCAAAGATTTTATCTGAGAGAACAGTGTCCCAACCCTTAAATGTAAAATCATTTTCAATGGTACTTTGTTTTATAGGTATAGCTATAGGATCATCCTGACGAGTTGTAGGATCTACAGCGCATGAGCCTTTATCAACATACTGAATATCTAACACAGTTTTGTTGGAATCGTCATTTAAAAATGAAACTTTGAACTGTGCAATCATAGAATCATATGTTATTGTAAGATTCGTCCAGATACCTGGCTCGTCATCAGTTCCAACAAAGTCTTTATACTCCTGTTGACGCATAACTGGAATGTGAATAGTTCCTGTTAATACAGACTGGTCAATGGTAATACCATTTTCGTCAATACCACCAAGCTTTGCTAATTTCTTTAAAAGATCAGTATTTTCAAGATTCCAGTCAATACCTGTGATACTTACGGTCTTAAGTGTTGAAATAGTAGTTTTTATAATTTCAAGTGCATCCACAATAGAATTCTGGCAAACAAATGTCTGCAGATTATCATAAGATGCTACATTAAGATTTGTAAGGTCTTTCAGATTTTTAAACGTAAGAGTATTAATTGTTGCAGGTAAATATGCATTCTTAATCTTACCGTGATTAGCAAGCAGGAAAGAAGTAATAGCAGTATTCTGTGCGTAAAGATTAATAAGATTCTCACATGCAGAAAGATTTACAGATCCTGTTAAATTTGGACAGTTCTTAATATTAAGAGTCTCAAGAAGTGTATTGTTACCCATATTAAGAGTGGTTAAGAACGTATTCTGATAGCCACTTGTTTCGTTGCCAATGATAAGAGTTTTAAGCTTTGATGCCTTAGAGAAGTCATTATCGTGGATATAACAAGCAGATAAATCATTCAATGCCTGAATCCTTGACGCACAATAAATAAGGATAGCAGTATCATCCATATTAATTAAGTTAGTTGTAATTTCATATTCCTGTCCAGCTTTTGCACGAATCTGAGTTGTTTCCGGTGAATTACCGTAAAGTACAGAAATATACATGTCTGAGTATGGAACAATTCTTAATGTATAATCTGGTTTTACAACAGCTGTTTTAGGAGTATTACAACGGAACATAATCTGGTCAGACTTAATATCAGTGTGAAGGAATTTTGTTCCCATATACGCATGTTGATCACGTTCCCACTGCCTACGCTGATATTTTTTACGTCCGTTCATCATTTCTTTAAGGAATCTGTCTGACTTTGTTACTTCAGTTTTTCCTGGAAAGATAACACCTTGATATGTACGAATATATAATCTTTCGTAATGAAGTCTCCATAATTCCTCTGGAAATTGATTCTGCCAAGCATCGAATTCATTAATGAAATGAATATCACTCCAACAGTTTGAATCTACAGACTGATATAAAGAAGCAAGTTGCTTCGGCATTAAGTCACGAATTCTACACCACAATACAGATTCTGCAGCGTTAAAGATGTATCCAGAGCTTGGATCACCATCTGTTTTATAATCGGTATCCTCTTTTCCGTAAGACATTGTAAGCTCGCCACTGTTATTTATTCCGATAGCCGAATCATTATCGTAATCCCATAAGTCATATCTATAACCGTCATGGATTGCAGCGGCTGCATTATCTATTGTGTAATAGGCAGCCTTATCACCAAGGGTAGAAGCTTCCGCCTGAGAAATATAATGTTTTGCCCAATGTGGGAAAATGTTCTTAGCTCTGTTGTCAATCATCGTATATCTAGTTGTAAACAAATACATATACAAGAAAGAGTTTAAAACAACCCAGTCTCCCAAATGTGCAACAAAATCCTCGTTAGAAGATGTGATTACAAATTCATAAAAGTCTCTCCAATTCTGTTTATTTTGTTTACGAATCTTTTCTTTTGCTTCGTCACTAGAAATTGAAGATCCATCTTTTGAATCTCCACAACAGTCATATCTAAATTCAAAAGAGTCATCCCAGTTATTATAAAGATTGTCGTATGCTGTATTACCAGCTTTCCATTCGTCTTTAGAAATAGGATATTTTATCGTTCCATCAGAATTTGCAACACCGGTTTGGAACGCAGAGTTTGGAAGTGTATTGTCACTAATTTCAATACAACATTCATTCATATCATCTGGGTCATAAGCTCTTGTTATGTCAGTTTTCTTTGAATCACCCATATTGCCGAGTGAGTAGAAGTGCCATTCTGTATCATTAAACTCTCTATGGGTAGAAATATCCTGATCGCTTTCTTTTACAAAAATAATACAGTTTACAAACTCCATTGAGTTTTTAATCTTTTTATCCCTACGAGATGCAGGAGTAGAATATGGCAGATAATCATTATATCTTTTCTGAAGAAGTGCGTTATTTGCCATTTCAGAAGAAGCCACATTTACTTTAAAATTCAGCCAGTTATTAGGAACGGAGTTTCGAGTAAGAGATATCTTACCATCACCCTCTGTATATTCGGTTCCATCGCCAAGAACAAGTTTTGTTTTATAATTTGGATCAAGATCAATTTTACTATTTACCTTATGAATTCCATCAAAACAGCAAATAACATCAATGTTTCTTGCTGCAAAACCATATTCATTAGAGGTAGTGCCCTGTCCAGCGTGACAGGCGTTAGTAAATTTCCAGTTATCAAATTTTGGATCGCCATTTACATAAACACATTCCATGGAAGTATTTAGCACAAAATCCTTCTTATCATTTGTAAAATGTGGCGCTTCAATCTTAATAACTCTTAAATCAGGACATGCTTTTGCAACCGAATCCGGTGTAAGAGCATTGTTTTCGTTATAAATCTGATTTCGATTATATCTATCAATCATATCATCTGAATCTCTTGCATCTGCAATGAAGTTAGATAATACGTCAGAATCTGTTAGAGCTGCACTATAAGCTTTTATCCTGTAAATCAACACATCACAGTCTGGAGATCCGATAGAAATTGGAGCAGGAGTGTACTGATGTAATCTATGTGAATTATCATAAATAATAGGTCTGCCACCAACACCATCTTCATATGTCATGATAATAGATGTTGCTGTTGTACTTTTAGTATCAATTGAGTTAATATTATATTCATACTCAATAATATCCTCTTCGGAATATGGAAAATAAAGATCATCTGTAGAAGTGTAAATGTTCGCCTCGTGGACATTCATTTCAAGACCAATATTAGAATCATCTGAGCCATCAAGACATGATAAAAAAGTAGCTGAAGCATTTCTTACATTCTTAGTTTTAAAAATAATCTTAAATTCAGCACCAGTCTGCTTTGGGTCTTTGGCAAACAAATTGTAGCTGATAGAAGCAGTAGTACCTGCTTTTACACAGAAATACTGATTTCCCTCCTCATCAATCTGATAACCGCCATTGTCCCAATCAAAGTTGTCTGATACTGTTAAGGCAACTTCCGGATGATTTTTATCACTCCAAAGTCTGTTCTCGTCACCATTAGATAAACCAACTGGATTAAAGTCGAACGCAAGATTTGCAGTAATTGGATTTACATCTATATCAAGTTTTTCAATATGTGCGGTAAGAATTTTTGTGATTTTCTGACATGAGATAGTAAGATTTTTCTGACCAATTTCAGAAGACTTGAAACTCCAAATTTGTGCGGTTCTATCTACAGTTAATGTAGAAACTGTTTTTCCATCAATAGACAACTTAACGGTAGCAGGATTATGAGCTGGGTCATAAACAACATATTTAATACTTGTAGCCTGATATTGTTTTGCAGTAAATTCTTGCTGTGAGCATCCGATAATAGGAGTTCTGTTTGCCGGATCAACACACACAATATCCTTGTAAATAGTAGAAGAAGTAATATCTTTATTATTTACTGTTGCTGTCATATATACTTTAAGGAAATGAGCACCATGTTCCTGTTTTGGAATATTGTATGATATAATACGACCGGAAGCCTGTGTTGTTACGGATTCTAATTCCTGTCCATCCAAGATAAAATGAATGGTCTTATTTACATTACCATAAGGTGTATATCTAAATACTACGTCTGTATCAGTGTAAATCAGTGTATCATCAAATGTACTTTCAAGCTTAAATTCTACAATAGTAACAGTCCAAGTTTTATATGACATTGTTCCAAAGCTATCCGTGATACTAACTCTAATCTGATTAGAGCCTACTGATAAATACTCTGTTAAATCAACCTTATTTGTTCCCTGAGAAGCAGTGGTTGTTGATACAATTGTATTTCCAACTTTCCAAATTGCTGTACCATCACCAGTTGTATCGCCAGTATTATCAACAGAGCTAAATGTGTATTCGATTTCTGCTTTATCTCCAAGTAAGAAGATTGCATCTGCAGGGGTTACACGTTCAATCGTGATAGTTGAAGTATCAGATCCGCCACCACCTCCGCTTTGGATTGTAAATGTTTTAAGAACTTCTCCATTTTTCATCCAACTAAATGTACTACCAACATAATCTACATCATACTCAGATGCAGCTGGATTCTTTTTAATTTCATCAATATCAGACTGAATATTGGTAATGTCACCGTTGATCGTGTTAAACTGCGAATCATAGTCGGCAATATTCTGCTTTAAAATATCCGCTGTATTTTTTGCCTCAGAAGCAGTAGAACGAATTACTTCATCGGCTTTTTCAAGTTCTGTTGTCTTTGTTTTTAACGCTGTAATATCAGAAGTATTTGTTTCAACCTTTTTAGAAAGGTCAGTTACTGAAGATTCCACAGCGTTTACCTTTTCTGATACAGGACTGATTTTTGTATCAACTCCTGTATTAATTTCCTCTTTTAGAGCAGCTGTCCACTGTGCAGACGGTTCAATAGAGCTAAGTTCCACAGACTGAATTTCTGTTTCGCCATTTTTAAAAGTAAGCTTACCCTTACCGCCTTCAACGGCATAAGTAACATTTAAGTTTGATAAACTGTTAATTGTGATAGTTGTCAGAACAACAGTACCATCTTTAAATACAAGTCTTCCAGTTGTGTTATCATATTCGACCTTAAGATTTTTTAAGCTATCAATATTACTGATTGCATCATTGAGTGTTTTAACCTTAGTATCAATCTCTGTTTTGTTATAATAATTTTCTGCAAGATTTGCGTTCACATCTACTGTTACAGATTTTTTTACGTCCGCCTTAATAGTATTAACATCTACGGATTCTGCAGAGGCTTTTGCCTGATCAGCATATTTCTTAGCTTCATCAACATGTCCCATTATGGTTGCTACAAATCCTGTGTACCAATCCTTAGACGGTTCAATAATACCGTCATAATTTAACCCTTCAAGAACAGTAAGTCTACCATTTGGTCTTGTTCTCCAAACATATGTATTGCCTTTTTCATTTGTTCCGGTTGCCATAATTTCAAATCTGACATCACCGGCGATAGCAGTAACATTCTGATCAACTAACCAACCAAACGTAATATTTGTTGTACTTGATGCAACATTTACAGCTGTAGATACTTGTCCTTTTTTAGTAGATACATTTTCGTATCTGATTTGAATCAGCATCTTCATCAGGTCAATACCATCCCAATACCTCGGAATACGGAATGGAATATACTGACTATTTGTTTCTTGAACAATATTGATCTGTGAAGAGTCTACTGTTACATTTTTTAATTTATCCACTGTTGAATATGAATTATCATAGTATTCATCATAGATAACATATCGTCCATCTGTGCATAATACATATCCATCGTCAACAACAGCAGTAGTGGCTAAATCAGCCTTTATGGTAGAGATATCACTATCATCGGAAGCTGAATTAGCCAATATTTGTGCTTTTGAATCTTTAAATGACATGTTCTCCCTCCATCTTTTATTTTAATAATTCATCAAGGCTCTGTACGCCTGTAACTTTGTCAATATGTGTAATACCATCTTGAGTGCCATCTGGATCTGTACCTGTAAGTTCTTTTGCAATAGAGTCTGAAAGGTCTGCAATCCCAACACCATCACCTGTATTTCCATTAGCGTTTACAAGAGTCAGTTTCTTTGCTTCTGAATCAAGTTTCATATCAATTGGCATATTGTCATAAGTTGCCTGACCAAGTTTCTTAATATCTTCAGCAGTTGCCATAAGTGCAAGAATTCTCTGGTCAAGTTCAGTTAACATTTCACTTGGTTCATAACTATCAAACTGTGCTAATTTTGTAATGTGGATAAGTCCAGATTCAGTTTTTCGAACATAAGAAGTGGTAGTATCAGATTCTTCATCATGAACAAGTTTTAAGAAAGTAAATGATACCTCGATATCACCTGGTTCTGCAGAGATATTGGCTGTCACAGGGATAGTATATAAAATATGACTCTCATCAGTTGTTGTATCTGCAATGAGCTGAGTCATCTTAATTTTCTTTGTAACCGGAAGAACATATTTCATATAAGCAGTAGTATCTGTCATATCAATTTGTTCTTTATAAAGTTTATTAATAATAATCTGGATAGAGTTCACGCAATTACTTTTCTCCATCAGACTTTCTTTTACTGTAGTAATAACATTATTGTCATCTGTAATTCTAAGAGTGTACATTTTACACCACCTTTCTAACAATAATAACAAATATATAATTTACGAAATAATAGCCATCCAACTAACTGTCAGTTTTTTATCAACCCCATTTTCATTGTTATAAATACAAATAGTGGCACCAGTTTGACTTTTATTTGTTATTGAAACGGCATAGTTTTGGGGATCTGTTTGATTAGTTGTCGCGAATACGACTGGAATAGATTTGAATTTATTTGGAAATGTTAAAGTATAAGTTTTTGCGCCAGCTATAGATCCAGTTGTAAATTCAAAAGAACCAACCTGATAACTGACTACAAAATCTACATTATTTATATAATAATAATCTGATGGTTTTTGTCTTTGTTTTAGTGGAATACGAATCTGTGCGACTGTTTCAGAAGTGCTATTTGATTCAGATATATAAATATATCCAATAAGAGGGTATGGCTCTTGAAGCAATGAGTTTGGGACATCTACATAAAATTTATTATTTTTCAAAGATGATTTAACCTGAAGTGCTTCTTCACTCATTCTATTGCACCAATGAATCACAGGCGGAGAAGTCAGACCAAATGTTTCAAAACATATGGTCTGTCCTTTATCCCATTGTGTAAGATGATTTATTCTAGTAATACCATCAGATCCATAACAAGCAATATCAATTACGTTGCCCATAAGGACCTCCTTATTTATTCTGCAGCTTTATCATCAACAACTTCTGCATCAACTTTCTCTGTTTCTTCTTTCTTTGACTCTGGCTTTTTAACAAGAAATGTATAGATAATATCGAAGTCTGTCAGTCCTGCATTAGGAGCATCAACATTTTCCAAATCATTAAATTCCTCTTCGGTGAGCTGTGGAATATCAACATCAATTGGACAGAGTAAGATAGGAGTGAACTCTTCCATAAAATTCTTAGTTGCTTCTGCATCATCACGAGGAATAGCGATACCGCCTCCTTCAACTTCTTTTCCATATTTCTGAATTAACTTGTTTTTCTGTTCATCACAATCTTTGATTTCTTCATTAAGCTTGCGAAGAGTGCGGAAGAGGATAAAAGCTGTTTTACCTTTCGCATTGTTAAATTTGTTAACTGCTCCGATAATGTCATAAATTGTTGCGTTTGTTAATTTCATAGTATAAAATCTCCTTTTTGTCGTAATTTTTAATATAAAAAGAGCATTCCTATAACAGGAATGCTCTTAGATGATTTTTATTTAAAACAGTTTGAATTTTACTGTTTTTGATATTTTTGATTTTGTAATCAATTTTTTATATGTTGATTTTGATTTTGGAATCTTTAGTGTAAGTTTAGAAGATTGTGTATTAAATGCTTTTGATCCAATTTTTGTTAATTTAGTGGTTCCTATTTTTATTGTTTGAAGCTTTTTACATTTATAAAATGCAGATGCTCCAATTTGAGTAACGTTACTTCCAATGGTAGCTTTTGTTAGCTTAGTACAATTTTTAAATGCATTTTTTGCAATATTTGTGACTGTAAATGTTTTTCCAGCATAAGTTACTTTATTTGGAACAGTAACTTTTTTAATATTTTTAGACGCAGAAGATACAAGTGTTGCTGTATTATTGCTTAAATTAAATTTATAATTGTAAGCACCAACCTTATATACTTTATTCTGGTTAATGGTTGTTCCTATAGATACAAATTTAATTTTATTTTTCTTTGCATATTTTTCTGCATATGATCCAGAATATCCACGAATAGTAATTTTATTTTTGTCTGCAAATGCTTTAGGATCTATATATGTTACAGATGCAGGTATTGTACATTCAGAAAGATTAGGGCATCTTGTAAACATATAGTTTGTAATTGCCTTATTTCCATCACGAACAATTACACTTTTTGCAATATCAGAAAAGTACATTGTATATTCAAAATTTATTTGTTTCTTTTCTCTAATGTCTACAAATGTAGTAAAGGTTTCTGGACAATTGATCACTTGATACACGTTGTCTGCAAGATTAAAATCTTGAGGTAATGAATAATATTCAACTTGTGGAGAACTTCCAAATATAAAGTTAAAACTTCCAATTTGCAATGTTGATGAATGATTTTCTATAATATTAAGTCCAAGTGCACTAAAAAATCTATCTGGTATTTTAGATATTCCATTTGAAATTATGACCTTTGATGATCCAAAATTAATAATCATTTTTGCTTCTTCTGATAATGTGGATTTTTCATATAAATTTCCATATCCATCGAGATGCAGTGTGTATTTTCGATTTCCTAAATCTTCTACATATGCATAACAATTATCACCAACTTGAACTCTTTTTCCAATAACTGACGATGCATCAATAGCATATGTATTGACCGGCAATTGAAAAATAAGAAAAAGCATAAGAAAAACAAATAACAAATTCTTTTTCATACAATACCTCCATAAAATATTTTATCAATATCATATGATATTTATAAAGGTATTGCAATAATAAAAATATACAATTAATTATTATTTACTTTGTATAGTTTTTTTAAAGAATCCAACTCATTTTTCAATTTGTAATTTTCTTCCTTAAGTTCAGCATACATTTCCTGAATGGATTTTGTAATAAGACTTGTCATATAAAAAGTATCAATTTCATAATATCCATCCTTACTTACCGGTTTCATAACTAATCTTGGGTTTATAGTCTCAAGTTCCTGTGCAATATAACCAATATCTGTATATTCACCAGAGCTTTTCCAATTAAACTCACGATGATTTATTTTAAGTAATTGTTGCAATGCATTAGTAACTTTTGTTGAAGCAATATTATTTTTTAAACGTGCATCTGATGTTGTTACTTTTATAGTGTAATCTTTATATGAATCCGTATTATATAGACCTCTAATCAAAACTTGATTAGTTCCATTTGTACAAATAATAGAAACGTAACTGTTTTCTTTTGCTGTTGAAGTACAAATGGCAGGACGGTAATTTGAAGATTCTGAATTAGTTATCCAACCTTTTACACCACTAGAAGACAGCATTACAGGTGGATCTGATACATATCCATCAGTTCCATACATACAAACCCATGCATTGTTACCTTCGTTATCCAATCCAATTAAAGCTCTATATGTCTTTGCATTACTCGGATCTCCATTTGAAATAACTAAACGTCCATTATTTAATGTGACTCGTGTATTTCCATTTATTGTTGAAATACTTGAATTATCTCCACTAGCAGTAATACTTCCGGTAATATCAGCATTAGAGCAATGCATAGAACCATCCATATTTACATAGAAGTTCTCATTTCCTGCCCATAATGTGTGGTCAGTTCCACCATTAACAGAAAAGCCACAACTATATCCCAGCAAACTGCTTCCAACGGCACCATACATATGATTGTATAATCGTCCGTTTTCAATTTTATAACCACCAATTTTACCAGAGGATGCAGTAATATCTCCTGATATCGTTGCACCAGTTGCATTTAAAACTCCATCAGAAGAGACTACAAATTTGTCTGATATGCTTAATCCAGAAATACCAAAGTATGCACCTCCAGATGTATTGTAGCCTTGATTCTTAGACAATGCATCAGAAGTAATAGTCCAACCTGCAATAGTTCCTGCTGTATTTGCAATAAGTTTATCTGCTGTAATTTCTCCTGTAAAACTTCCTGTAGCAGCACTAAGCTTTCCAGAGAATGTGCCTGTTGCAGCCTTTAGTTCTCCTGTAAAACTTCCTGTAGCAGCTTTTAGTTCGCCAGCAAAAGTACCATTTTGAGCATATATTGTTCCTGAAATATAGGCATTGTCTGCAATCAACAACCCATTTGTACTAACTTTAAAATACCCTTTTGCACCATCTGGTGCAGTTAAGTCAGACGATATAGTCCCAATTTCACCATCTTTACTAATATAAATACCAAGATCAGGGGAATCAGAAAGATTCTTATATGGAATTGTTACACTTGAACCAAGCGTTAAACTATTTGCTACAACATCTCCTGTAAAACTTCCTGACTGTGCATAAATAGTTCCATATACCACTGCATTTTGAGCGACCATCAGCCCTTCTTTATTTACACAAAAATACCCTTTTGCATCAGTTGGTAAAGGTCTTGAAGAATCATAATTTCCAATACTACCATTTTCCGAGACTATAAAAGCAAGTCCTTCTTTTTTCATATCAACAGTAGTAGTGTAATCTTTTAATTTTCCCTCAAGATTATTAGTTGTAACATAATCTTTCAATCCAGATATGTTTCCGGTTTCAATATTTACCCCAGGACCAAGAGTAAGACTCGTTGCTATAATATCACCGCGAACAGTCAGTTTTGATCCGTCCCAAGCCATTAATCCGCTTTCAGAACTATTCTTTATTGTTAAATATTCTCTGATTTTTAATATTTCATTACTTATACTAATGTACTCATTATCATAAGCATTAAATTTTGAAATCAATTTTTCATCTGATAGTTCGAGTAATTTAGAAGGAGCTTCTTTATCCTTATTTATCTTGTCATTAACATCCAACCAGATAATATAATAATACATGGATGTGATAAGATCTTTAAGTGTTTTCTTTTGTTCATCCTCCAGAACATCGCCCAAACCATTTGAGTAAGGTTCCAATTCTTCAATTTTATTTTTTAATTGTGCCTGACTTAGTGATGTAGGAGTAAAATTCATAGCAAGTTTAAATTTTAGACTTTCACCAGACGTACCTTTTGTTCCATCTAAATCTAATGCAAGTTGATTCTGTATATCAGAAATTGTTTGCGCCTCAACATCAGAAGTAGTTACTGAATCCCATGAACCAATGTAAGTATCAATTAAGTTTTTATTTTTAATTACTTCATCTGTTGTATTAGTTTTTCCATAAAATGCAAATGTACCATCATGTAAATTGATCCACCCATTAATGCCTCTAAGATCGTCTGCTGTAATTTCTGATGCAGAAATTGACTGTGCCATAATCTCATCAGCAGTAATTGTATGTGCTGCTATATTTTTTCCGTTAAAGAAATATTTGTCATAATCCTCTGCAGAAATTTTTGTTGCTTCCGGTTTTCCAAGAAAATCATTAAATGTATACATGATAGAATCTTCTGTTCCACGAAGTATCAATCTGTCTACTGACAATGTGCCTACTTGTGCCCGGTTCATATTTACATCAAGCGCAAGTACGTTAAAAAACTCGCCATTTTTACCTTGTACTGTTTCAAAAAGACCACTTTGAGCCATTAATTGTTGTACGTTTATAGTTTTAGATATTACATCATTAAAAATACCTCGATTAGCACTAATTGTATCAAATACACCATTTGAGACAGCGCCACTAAATGTATTAGAATTAACCAACGCCCTAATCAATGAATCAGACACTTCGATTCCAGAAGTATCAAGTTTACTTTTTACGCTTCCTGCCACTTGACTTTTTGCTGTACTTACACTTTCGTCTAAAAGAGCTGCAAAGTCATCACGTCCACCGTTATAACTAATCATATTGGTAAACTCAATTTGGAAATCATTTTCGATAATACAGGGATTAAAAGTGAGAGATGAGATACGAAGCTTTAAGAAGTATTGATCATTTTTGTCAAATGAAAGATGAACATAATTGCCAATATCAAAATTTCCTTGCCATTCTTTAAATCCAGGAATAGCAAATATATTATCCATTGTAAGATTAAATGAAAGTTGAGGTTGACATACTTTTGAAAGTTCTGTTTGTGCATCTTTTAATAATTCATACTGTGTATTAATTATTTTTTCTGCTGTATCCGTTGATACAATAAGAATATTGTCATTTGTATAATCCGTTTCATTATAAAGCTTATTAAGCGTTACGATTTCATCTTCGGACATAAATAAATCTTTACTTACAGAGTTAGAGATAGTCTTCATACCATTAGATTGCTCATCCATCTTATTCTGCAAATCATCATATTCAGACTGTCTTTCCTTTATTGCATTGGCACATCCTAGTCTATATGGCTTTTCCTGATACTCTAAATATGCGTTACCATCTTTATCGCATCCATATTCATATTTCAAATACTTAAGATATTTATTTCGTGAATCATTATAATTTTCTTTTGAAAGATGTGTTTCTAATTGCTGATCCTTAGATAGATTTTCCCATTCGGTAGAATACTTTGCCAAAATTTCAATGTTTTGCTTATAAGTTTTCTCTTTTGTTTTTAGCTCTGCAAGTCCAAATAAATCCCAGTTTGTATTCCATTCCTCTAATAAATCATCAAGGTTATTTTCTTCTTTCTCTGTTTCCGTAACACTTGCTTGCTTATATTTAATTGTCTGGTCAATAATTTCAAGAATACCCTGATATGCAATATAATCCTGTTCGGCACCTTTATTAAGCCATTTTTGACTCTTAGAATCCCAGTAATCCTCGATTTTCTTCAAGGCTTCCATATATCCAGTGTATTTTTTCTTGATAGTTCCCAGTTCCTTAACAGTAAACTGCTTCCAATTATTATTTAAACCATCATTTGGAACACGGTTATTTACTTCATCACGTTTTTCCATCAATATATTGTACTGACGATTGTAGTACATATATTTCTTACGTGCTTTCTCAATTGCTTTTAGCCATTTATTATAATGGTCAACTAAATCATCACTTACATGGTGTTTTGTGTTGAGATAATAAGATAAATCTTCAATAGTAGAAGTCCCAAAGTTTACTGCATCAATTGTAAGATCATCAGCTCCACGAACATCAAACCTTGTAAGGATATTATTTTCTTGCGCAGGAGAGTAGTTCAATTCTTGAATTAGATTTCTATAAGATATGAATACATTAGAATCTTTTCCATAAGTATCTACATCACGAACATTGATTTCTCTTTTTATAATATCAAACTCAAATATACACTCAAATTTCTTTGATACATCTTGAGTCAAAAAAGCATATACACTTTTACTGTCTATATCAAATGTTCTTTTTGATGCAGAAGTTACTGTTTTTGTAGTAACCGATCCATCTTCATTAACTGTAGGCTCTTCGATTGTTGTAATCGCAACAGTCTGATCTACTATTCTGATTTTCCATCCAGATACTTTACTAAGAGCTATATCAAGTAATGATAAATTAGGATTATTTTTATCATACAAGGTAATGCTCTTCTTCGCAATCTTAACACCTTCATCTGTTTCTTCTACATTTCCAGGTGCTAAATATTCATAGCTATCTGTTTCACCTGTATTAATCTTAAAGTTTTTTAGGGTTTTTAATGCAAGTTCGCATTCGCATGATTGTGCAGATACTGATTTATATTCATCAAATCCATCATTTGAAACTTCCGGATAGGACATACGAAAATATCCAATTCCATCAACAAATATGTACATTGCCTCGTCAAGCATGTCATATCCATTAGATTCTTCACCGTTCACATATCTATGCACATCAAACTGGATAGTATCAAAATTATTAAGCTGTTTCGTATAACTGACAGATTGAAGATCAATTCCATTCAATTCACAGATTATTGTATTATCTGTTTTGCATAAATAAAAACGAGCCGGTTCAGCAAGCCCAAAATAGTCGTAATTAAAATTCATTAATAGGCACCTACCTTTCTTGGGCATCTGAATGTCATTTTAATACTGCATCCACCTGTTATTTTAAATTTGTTTACACCAGGAACTAACCTAACCCAATATAATCCCAAACTACCATTATCTAAATTTGTAAGGTTGTCAGATGTAAACCCAAGATCGGATAATTGAACCGGAATATTCTTTTTCTTTGTATTACTGTAATAATAAATTTTATGATTTTTTGAATCTATATAAAGTGGATTTGTGTAATCAATTGCATTTGGAATTGTAAGAGTAAGACTATGACTTAACAAATCATCAGTAGAAATTTCGGAATAATTATCAATTGTAATTTGCGTACCTGCATAAGAATAAATTGCTATTAACGGATATGTAAAATCACCAATCTCATCTGTATCATTGTTCACTTCAAATAATTCTGCGTTTTGAATTGTCACCTCAACATTTTTATTGTTTACAGATACATTTTTATCATTTACTGTAAGTAAACAATTCTCTAAGTTGTTATAAGCAAACTCACGCTCGTTACTCCATCCATATGGGGAATCAGCAGTAAATGTATATGTAAGCATTAAAACACCACTGCCATATACGTTAGTTACATCTGTAAAAACTCCATAATAATTAATAGGGTCAAAAGCTTCATCTTCAAAAAATAGAAGAGTAGGTGTACGTGGTCCTGTTAACCAGGCGTTTATATCTCTAACTTCTTCTCTTGAAAAAGCACGATTTTCAGGTTTGGTAATTGTTACTTCAAATGTAAGTACATCTGAATATTTTGTATTATACCAATTTGATACAGATCGTCTGCTTGTAATTTCACCTTTTAAAATTTCTCTTGTTAATCCCATTGGAATTGATTCTGGCTGTTCAGAGGCACAAATATTAACTCCAAAATCATCGGAAGATTTTCCGTTATATGTAAAAGAAGAGCCAAATATAGCCATATTAATCACCTACTTTCTATTCAGACTATTATTGACAAAAATTATTACTTGAATCATAATGGATTTTATATATAGATTTGTTTAAAATATTTCATATAAGTTCACCGGTCTTCTTTTTGTATTTTGCATAAGCAGTAAGATATTCATCCGTATTTCTTATTTGATTTTGTATAATTTTTTTTACAAGATCATTATACCCTTTATCCTTAGCGTTCATTAGATATAATTGGTGCGCTAATATTTCTTGCAGTTTTGGATCTTTATTCATATTATTACCTCTGTTCAAAATTAATAAAAGAGAGCATAGCTGTGACACTATGCCCTCCTGTGTTTATCTGAGACTCTTAAAATCTCTGACTTGCTTTTTGTCATGGTCTCTAAGAACCTGTTTCATAGTTCCGTAAATTTCGGTTTTAAGTGCATCTATATCTTTTGCACCATCGATATAGAAGTTGACTGTCATATCACCAAAAGATTGATTATTTGTGTTGTTAATCGCATTCATAAGTTCCTTATACATCTCGCCAAATTGTGGTTGACTACTCTGTGTGGCAATACCTGCATTATCAATAAGTCTCTTTGTGAAATCTGCTGTAAATACTTTATCGCCCTGATTTAAGAATGTGAGAGTACCGTATTTTCTTGACAGTACGGATTCCATACCATTTTCGTTTACACGGTACATTCCAGACTTAGGCACATAATCAGTTCCGGAAGCATAACCGGTAAACCCTGATAATGTAGAGCTAACCTGCTCATCTGTTAATCCAACATTTTTCAGAATAGTAGAAAGATTATTGAGAACCTGCGCATTACTAAGAGCAGAATTTGAAACTGCTTCATTAATAGCTTTACTCATTTTCTCTACGTTAGAGCTTATGTCGTTAGACCATTTGTCAAAATCATCACTCATATCTGAGGATAATTTATCAAGCGCATCACTTTGCATACTGAAAGCATGGTCTGTCATAGTATCAGAAAGATCTTCTCTTGCATCTGATAATTGTTCCTGGATCTTTGCCAAACGTGCTTTATCTTCAGCGTTTGTTGAACCCTGGAGAGCTGCCGCTTGACGTTCAAGGATCTGAATGTCTTTAGTCTTATCCTTTAAAGTTTTATCGTAATCGTAATAGTCTTTCTTTGCGGAAAGGGCTTCCTTACGCTTAGATATTACTTTATTAAGAGCATCAAGTTCTGCTTGAGCCTGATTTTTGACAAGAGAGAGCATATCATTTTGAAGAGAACTATTTGATGAAATTAAAGAATTATATTTAGACTGAATGTCTTTTATATATTCATCATAAGTCTTTTCGCCAAATTCAGAAGACATATCTTCGCCATTAGCGTATCGTTTTTTCACATCATTTTCTTTTTCAAGAAGCTTTTGTATTTCTTTCTGATTTGCAGAAAACTGATTTCTATTCAACATTACAGAAGTAGCTCCCAATTCTGTAAGTAGTCCAGTATTCTTATCAACTTTCATATCATCAGAGATGATTTCATTTAGTATATCAATACGGTCCTTGAACTGATCAATTTTCTCTATTGCACGATCAAACTGTTCTTCATAATAAACACCAATTTGTTGCTGTTTCAGATTTTCAATACTTGTGTCGTAATCGGTTACAGCTTTTTTTGCTTCTACAATCTCGGATTTCATATTAATCCATTCCTGAGATCCTTCTACAATTGTGCCATTATCAACACCTTCTTGAAATCTTTTCTCAAGCTCATCAACTTTATCCTGTGCAATATTTCTCAGACTTTCAGTATTTGAGATCTTAATCTCATAATCAGAAGAACGCTCATAATTTCCATGAGCATTGTATAAATCAATGTTTGCTTCTTCCATTTCATTATACTTTTCCTGATATCCTAGCAATCCTTCATAATACGTCTTCGCATTATCAAATTTACTTTGAATTGCTTCAACTGTGGCTTTAGCTGCTTCTGTCTGTGATTCCGCTGCATTAGCTGCCGCTGTTGATTCTGCATCTGTGACAATATTTAATTTCTGTTCTGTTTCGGCTGCAGTAGTAACATATTTATTATATGCTGTAAGAGCCTTTTTAAGAGACTTGTCTTTAATCTTGTCGACATTTATTTCCTCGCCAGCTGCTAATTTCTTTTTTTGGTTAGCACTCAATTTACTACCAAACTTTTTCTTAATAGCTTTAGCTTTTTTACTAACCTTATCGTCTGCTTGTTTCTTGGCTTTCTCCTGGGCGTTAAGATTTTTCTTAGTTTCCTCCCAAGCCTTGTTGTTAATATTTGCAGCTTGCTTTGTCTGTGTCACATTCTGATCAGTTAAGGAATCCATATAGGAAAGTTCGTTTCCTTCTTGATATCCGACGATTGCTGCTTCGGCATCTGTCTTAAGAGATGAAGAATTCTTATTTGCAGTGTTAAATTTAGTTTGAGCCGTTTTCTTTTTAGAATCTGCTTTCTTTTTATTTTTAACTGCAGAATTATACTCTTCGGCACGTTTCTTCGTAGTCTTGTTAGTAATCTTACTGGTATCAATAGTCTTTCCGGATTTAATAGCTTTTTTCTGCTCATTCGTAAGACCTTTTGATTTAAGAAGTGCTTTTTTCTTTCTATTTACAGCTGTAGTTGCCTTATCTGCTTTCGCAGTTGCTGTGTCAAGATTTGATTGTGCTTTTTCTGTAACTACCTGTGCTGATTCGTAACTTGCAGTAGCAGCGTCTGCTATAGCTTTTTGTGTTGATCCACCTGTTTGAACAGCAGATAACCTTGACTGAGTTGCATTCAATCCATTAAAACCATTTTGTAATCGTTCCAATGCCTGTTCAGCTGTTTCAGTTGGCATATTAGCCCATTGCTCAAACAATTCCATTTGCTCTTTCTTCAGATCAACAACAGCCTGTTTACAATCCTGTGCCTTGTCGTAATATGTTTTATACTGATCAATAGCCTCTGCCAGAGCCTTACCTTCATCAGTGCTAGTGTCCATGTCTTCAATACGATAAGCACCTTTTTGTACAAGTTTCTGATATTTTTTGGGTACATTGGTTTTAATCTCTTCGCCATCACTATTATAATAAGTGTACTCGTTTGCTATAGAGTTAGCCTTTTTCATATAGGTTTTTGCACCTTTCTGATTAGACCCAATCTCATAGTTCATCTTACGAATTTGCTGTTTGAGCAAAGATGTTTTAAGTGACTTCTTAATATAATCAGTGATTTTATCAGCGATTTTCTGAACCTGATCAGACCAATGCTTAATACGGATTTCTACCCAGTCATATACCTTAGTAGATTTCTTTACCTTTTCGGTATTGTCATTTACGGTGTCTGTATTTTTCTTAACAGAAGTTGTATTTTTATCGGTAGTTGTGGAATTGGAGGAAGATGAGGTTGACTGATTGCCAACTTGAGTACGATTTTTATCCCAGTTTAAATAAACACCAGAATTACCTCCTGCATAAGCACCAATAGTACCATTTGCATAAGCTCTGGCATGTCCACCTCCAGATGTAACATGTCCTGAATTGATAAGCTCGGATGTCTGCTTTTTATTGAAGATTAAGTCACCTTTTTTTAGATTTTCAAAATGTGCACCACCAGGAATAATCATCCATTTACCATCACGCACAATTGATTCAGCGCCAACGCCTTCTTCATTAACTAAAGCAGTTTCATCATGTGAAAGTGTTACATTTCCGCTTGCGTGAGCAGGAGTATAATTGATAACATTATAAGCAGTTCCATCGGCATGAGCGACACGAATCATAGTTCCTGTAGATTTACCTGTTCCACCACTAACATGCGTAGAAACATTTGCGGAAATATTGATAGTATGAGGCTTTGACAATTCAGAATTAATAGCACTTGCCATACCAGATGTGTCAGCATTAACCTTAATAATTCCAGTCATGTTGTTGATCATCTGAGTAGCAGAAGTACCTTTATTAATAGCAGGATCATTGTTGCCATCAATTTTCATTTGAGATTTCTGACTTTCTGCATAGTTCTTAGCTTCATCTATCTTTTCTTTTGCTTCTTCATTGTTTGCTGTAACATCAATAGAAGCGTTCTCACCGTCATCTAATAACTGATTAAACTGTGTCTCATCCAGTTTAACAGTCATATCAATCTGAGCATCTTGATTATCTTTAATATATTGTAGCTCATCCCTAGCTGTTGATAATTGGTCAGCATTATTAACATCAAGGTCAAGTGTTGTGGCAAGTGTTTGATCATCCATTGCAAGAAGCTCGTCTACATCACCATCTTTTTCAACTTTTTCCTGTACTGTAAGCGTAACAACCTGGTTATCAACAGAATCTTTTACTCCCTGTAAAGATACTCTCTGAGAATCAGAAAGAGATGTATTGTTATTTAACTCTTCCTGAATTTCTTGACTCTTTTTTTGAAGTTCTTCTTTACTAGAAGTAGAAATATCAAAATTTAAATCAACAGTAATATTACTATCCTGTAACTCATCTTTTGCATTATCAATCTGATCCTGAACTGTAGTTAAGTCAACTTTAGGAGTTGCTTTGATCAGCCCCATATCAGAAAGAACAGCTGCTAACTGTACCGCTTGATCTTTTGTAAGACCAAATGTGCTAGAAAGGTTGTCAAGTGCTTGTTCAGCATCCTCAAAACCGGCATCATACTGTCCATCGGATAAATTTATTCCACTGAGCTGAGATTCAGAATATTGGCTTAATACTTTAAGATTTTCCTCAAGAGAAGATGTTTGTTCATCTGTCGCATTCTGAATCTTCTTGATGACTGTCTCATAATCACCAAATTTAGTTGGATTTGTGAATTCTCTTGCTAACGGATTTTCAATAGTCCCTTGCTGAGTTTGACCTTGTGGCTGTTCTTTAAGAATATATCCGTTTTCTTTTAAATATTGATCACGAGTTTTTTCAAGAATTTTGACTAATTCATCATTTCCTTCTGCAGCTGCCTGATTAATTTCATCCTGCATCTGAGTGATAACTGATTTAGCCTGTTCGAGATTCTTTGCTTCATAATAAGTTGCTTTATCTGGAAGCTCTTCAATTCCAGTTTTTGTATTTTCTACTCTCGCATAAAGTTCATCTAAATCTTTATTGAGAGAATCAATAGCAGACTGATCTCCAGCTAAATCCGGATCTGCTTTAATTTCTGCAAGTTTTTGTTTCTTTTCTGCAATCTGCTGATAGAGATCAGATAAATGCTGTTGCCCATCCTCTTCCGTAGTGAAGAAGTCAGTAGTAGCACCATAATCTTCGAGACGACCAAACATCATCATAAATGGTTCAAAGCCCATATTAAGTCTCTGTGCAGCGTCTCGCATTTCATCAAGGTTATTTCCTAATGTACTGGTCCAATGACCACTTTCATTAGAAGCAAGGTCAAGCTTCTGTAGATCTTCTAGGAAATTTTCAACACCAGTAGATGTATCCTGGAAGTATCTTTCAAACATTGCCTGATTCTCACCAAAGTTTACTGCATCAGATACACCTGTAGGAGAAATAATAGAAGCAAAAGACTTAAAGTCATCTGTACCAACTTCACCTTTTTCCCATGCCTCTTTTGCGGTTTTATACTGAGAGAGAAGTTCGTTGTAAAGATCACCCTCGTTTGAAGATTCAAGAGCCTCTTTAAGTTTTGCATACTGAGGTGTAGGGATTTTAAGACCTGCGATTTTTTGATAAGCACCCTCGATATCATGGGCACCATCTAAAACAGCTTCAACATAAGATTGTAATGCACTTGCATCTGCATACTGTCCGGCATCCTGAAGAGCTTTAATAGCATCTGTAAACTGGTTAGTTACATCACTGTCCATAGAATCCATCAGATCATCAATAGCAGAAGAGAGTGTTTCAGTGTTTCCTGCATATTTTGCAAGATCTGGGAATTTATCCAGGAATGTTTTTCTTGTAGAACCAGTCATAAGACCATTTTTAAGATCTTTCTGAGCTTGGTAGAGTGACTGATATTTATCCTGATAATCTGTGAGCTGAGATTGGATTGTTTCATTATTAATAAAATCTGCTGTAGTTGGAAGAAAATTCTTAATTTCTTTTCCCCAATCGAATCCAGTAGAAGTGATATTTCCAATATTCTGTTCGACCGCTTTAAGCATTGCTTGGGCGCCTGTGTCAGATGTCATATAGCTTGAATAAGAATTGATAAATCCTTTTGCCATATTTTCTGCAACTGTCTGTGGCGCAGAGCTATAAGCATTTTTGAACAGTTTTTCTATTTCCTGCTTCGCTGTAGCAGCATCAATATCAGACAAATCAGCTTCTTTCAGAATGCTTCCTTTAAGAGCTTTAGCATATTCCATCTCTTCTTTAGAAGCACCAACCATCGCATCATCTATTTTTTTTATACTATCTGTTACTTTAGATACTTTGAGGTTTGAAATAGATTTCTGTAAATCGTCTGTACCAGAAGCTAGTTGTGGAAACTGTTGAATAATGTCAGTGAGATCTGAATCTTTAAACTCGCCTGTTTTAAGCTTTATAAGAGTATCTGATAAAGAAGAAATATCTGACTGTAAAGAATCAATAGAAGATGAGATTTCATTATCAGAATCGCCAAGAATTGATGAGAGAATAGGACCATCTGTGGATTCTGCTACCGTTTTCTTATATCTTTCAATGGCAGAAACTAATCCATCTGTGCCTTTCTTAATATCAACTGAACCATTATCAATTAACTGTGCAGCAATTGACAGATCGCCTGTCTGCATCTGGTCAATAAAATCACTGGCATTTGGAAAATCTGCATATGCTTCTTTGAGACGAGATGCATTATCCTCCATATCTTCAATAGAAGAATCAATTCCATAAGCGTTTTTGAATCGCTCCTGAAGTTCTTTCTTTTCCTCTGTGTCATTTCCAAAAGCATCTTTAAATGCCTCATCAACTTGCGACCTGTATTCATCAATAGTTAATTTAGAAGGATCAATTTGTAGTGCTTTTGCAAGACTTTCTTGTACATCCGTACTAAACTGAGACATTGGCCCAAGAAATTCACCATACAGAAAATCAAGTACCTGTCCTTTATATTCACCATCAGGATCATTTAATGCAGTTAAATCAAGATTTGAAATATTAGCCAGAAATGCACTCTGAAGACTATCATCAAGCTCATTAAATGATTTTGATGTCTGAAGATAATTTCCAAGTGATTGAGCCATGCTACGCCATTGATCTTCAATCATTAAGTCATAGGAATTAATTTCGCTCTGAAGTTGACTTCTCTGAGATTCCAATGTTAAATAATAGGATTCCATACCAGCTGTAATCTGTTCGTTCATCCTATCTATTTCTTGTTCTGACTTGTCAGCAAGACCTTCAGCATAGAAATTCCAGATGCTTCCGTCATCACCAGTATTCTCTTTGTATAATCCGTTCTCTTTTAGAACATCAGTAATAACATTTTCTTTATCGCCATACAAATTCTGAACTTCAAAATTGTTACTTCCATATGTTAAAATACTACGTTTGTTCTCAGAAATATCAATATCTAGTTGAGCTAGTTCATCACGTTTTTTCTGAATATCTTCCGCATATTGACTTGTCTGTGTAACAACACCATCATATGTTGCTTGTAGATTTTTCCCCATATCAACATTTGCAGAAGAAACTTGTGCCTCATATAAGTTACGAATACTATCAGCAGCCTTATCTGCATTGGAAGCAAGGTTTAATACAGCATTTCCCTGACTATCATAACCTGCTACCAGACCAGGAAACTGAGAAGCAAGCTTACTACTGAGATCAATATATTGCTGATACTCGTCTGTAGATAATGATACATTCTCGTTTGTATTCTGATTTACTCCCTTACGAAGATCTACATATTTTTCGGCAACTTGATCGATTGCATCACCGGTATTTTTTATCTGCTCTGTCTGATTGCCAAATGAAGAGCCAAGATCCATGATAGACTGCTTACCTTCTTCGAAACTTTTAAATGTACTGTCAATGGAATCCTTTGCTTCCTGTCCAGCTTTGATGATATTTTCATCGTAGTGAATAAGATAATCAATACCTTCGATTGCTTTACCAATAGCCCATGATGCAGCCATAGCAATTGCCATATTACCGAGAGTACCGACAAAAGATTTAACAGCTGTAACTGCTGATTTTGCAACAAACTGGAACTTAGTCATTCCTTGTATAGTAGTGGATTGTGCATCTGCTAAATTGGCTTCCGTAACACCCAAAAGCCCTTTTGCTTCTATAAGATCATAAATTCCCTGTTTCTGGTCTGCATATTGATCTACTAATTGTTTTGCATATGCAACATCTTTTTCGCTACTACCAGATATTTGATCACTAGAAAATGTCTCTCTAAATCTTTTAAAGAAATCGTTATCTTTGTCAGTTAATACATAGTTCTTTTTTATATCTTGTTTTTTTGTAAAAAAGTCTATAATGCTCTGTTTAACATCAGACAAATTCTTAGAATTATTAAATGTCCCATTTTCTTTATCGTAGTTAAAGATCATTGTTTTTATTTATATATAGTAGTATACTTGCATTATAAAACTATATAAAATTGAGGGAGACTAATAATATGAAAATTTTTTACTGTAAGACATGTATGGCAAAAAATAAAAATAGACTAACAGATGCAAAAGCTTATACAAGTTCATTACTTTATGAACCAAATGTGACTTATAAAAGTATAAATGATTATAAAGGATTACTTTTTGAAGATAAAGCGTTGACTGCCGAATGTCCTATATGCAAAACAGAAATGCAAGATTCTAATATGGATGATTTAAAGGAATTTGACCGTATTACAGAATTCGGGAACTATAATGTCGATTTTCTATTAGCCATGATTGACCTTAAAAAGAGCGACATTATTCAATACACCAACCAAATGAATGCTGTTAACGCAAAAGCTGAAGAAGAATCTCAGAAGAGATATGATGAGTATCTGGCTAAACAGAAAGCCGAAGAAGAAGAGAAAAACACCATCAGATGCCCACGTTGCGGTTCCACACAAATCACCACAGGTCAACGTGGATACTCATTATTCTCTGGTTTCCTTGGCTCAAATAAGACAGTCAACAGATGTGCGAATTGTGGGTATTCTTGGAAGCCTGGAAGGTGACTATAAATAGTTCTTTCGACCATCAAGAATATCAAACAGTTCTTGAATGTTTTTTTCAAATTCTATAAAGCTTAGATACTTTTGATGATTGAATATTCTATAGTATGCTTTTTGGATTTTAAATTTTATATTGCGAATTGCCATTTTTGCATCCAAATAAAAAACATCTACTCTTAATTTTAGAAGTAATAAAGTTTTATTTTGTTTCATATAAATAAAATCCTTTCGTATAAGTAAATAAATATGAATAAAGAATATATAGAAAATTTATTTAAAGAATACAATAATAATTATTTTAAAATACCAGAAATACAGCAATATATCGAAATACAAGATAATTATATAGCTGGTAAATTTAATAGTGTAGATTTATATAATCAAATATATATATTAGAAATAAGTAATAATTTAAATGAGTCTGATGGAAGCAAAGCAATATTATTCCATGAATTTACTCATGTATATGATTCGTTACAATTTCTAAAATATCCATTTGAAGATTACAAAAAATTAATGTATATATATTCGGAAGTACATGCTTCTGAAGTAGAAATGGATGTGTATTTAAAAATATCAAACTTTCATTATGAAAAATATATGCAGTTACAATTAAGAGACTTAATAGAAAGCTTTATTTTGCCAGATGGTCCTATTGTCAAAGGACAGTTAGGATTTAATGAAAGACTTCTATATTATTACATTGGTTATATTGTATCCTTAAATAATCATAATATTAAGTATAAATATAAATATGATTATATTAATGAAGATTTTCAAAATCTGTTTATGGAAATTACAGATTACTTTATTCAAAACAATACATATAATTATGATATCTTATTAACTTACTATGATAGATTGAGTAAACTTGTAAAAGATACATTAATAAAACATCAAAAAAAATACAAACCAAGTACGTTGTCCTAAATGTGGATCTACCCAGATCACAACTGGACAGCGTGGATACAGTTTATTCTCTGGCTTTTTTAGGTAACAGCAAGACCGTTAATCGTTGTGCGGCTTGTGGGTATAGCTGGAAACCTGGAAAATAACCTATTCAATACCATGTTCTTCCAAAAACTCATCAGCTATTTGACTAGAAACTTGTTTTATAATTTGAGTAAGATTACCATGAACGTCAATTTCCGGCATCTTACCAGTTGTTTCGAATTTAATAATGTCATCAATGGACATATTCTTAAAATGATTTCGTACTAATGTAAATGTGGTTTCAATATCACCTTCATCAGTACAATTATTTTCGTATAACAATTTAATAATTTTTGTTGCAATATTTTCTGTCTCAGAAATTGACCACAACATATTTTCACGACCTTTCTATGGAGGATTGAATATGATATTAAACTATGATTGTTTTAGAGATGTACTCTTATATATTGAAGAACAAGATAATATGAAGCTTAATGGAGATTTCAAGCGGATTATGTTAAAAGATATAAAGGATCACTTTTCAGGCAAATACACTGAAGAGGATGTACAATATTGTGTGAAAAACTTATTTGACGGAAGATTCTTAGAAGGATCGTATTCTATAGATGATAACTATAAATATGAAAACTGTAAAATTTATGATGTTACATTCGAAGGACATAAATTAGCAGAATCAATTAGACCTGACTCTATATGGAGGAAGAGTAAAGCTAAATTAAAATCTGTAGGTATTTCTTCTATAAATATGATCTCAGCAGTATGTGTAGAAGTTGCTAAAGTAGCTGTTACTGATCCTAAATTTATTACCGATATTGCCAATGGAATATTTAAATGATTTTTTAACATATTTAAAATATAAAATTGGAGGTATAACATGAGTCTAGTTATTGCTGCAATATCTAAAGATAATGATATCATTGTGTGCGGTGATTCCAGAATCGTGGATAAAAACAGTAATATAGTTACTGAAAACGAGAATAAGATTTATCAAATTAGTGATAAAGTTGTTATTGCTTATGCTGGTAGTAAAAATGATTTTGATTGCCTAAAAATATATTTAGAAATTAAATCAATATTATTAGACACAAATGATGTAGAATGCGTATATAAAGAAGTGAAAGATTATGAAGAAAATCATGCATCAAATGATGGAATTCATTTACTTATTGTAGGATTTAATAAGTGTAAAATACCACAAATATATCTTATAGGTACTGAAAAACATCAATGTCGTATTAGTAAATTACTACCGATAAATTATATGGCTATAGGTGATTATGACTTTGATTTATTTGTAGATACTCAAAAAGATTTTTCTAACATTATTAATGATATGAAAATAATAATAAATGATAGAGCAAAAGTAAATAATAATGTAAATACAAATATTAATACAGTTGTTTTAAGATCACAATAATCCTCCTGGATGACCACAAAAATAATGTTTACCTTTTATAAAGAGCCATTCAAAATATTCTTTTATATCTTGTGGCGAAAGTAATATTTGGCTATGTAATTTATTTACCTCTTCATTATTATAATAATCTATAACCTCATAATTACTTATTAAAAAAATATGATCAAAAATTTTAACACACATAAAATCTTCACCTTCTTTTTCAATAAAATAATAAAAACACCACGTTTGCAAGCCGTGGTGAATATGTGCAGTTAGTACATTTCAGGTAGTAGGAGAGTAGTAACCTCACGGTTCTATCTATACTATTCGACCCATCATGTTACCCAGGCTTTCCCTGGTTGGACTGTATATTGTACTATATGCTGTAACGCCACACATAATACGCCTTGTCAGCCTCTCGCACGTTAACTGTAAAACTACACTTTTACATGAAAACACATATGTTCTGGATTTACAAAAATGGACAATTATACTACAATCAAAGTCAGATATACTTGTGATCACAGTTCTACATTATGATCCGCTGCACGACAGTATATCTGACAATCGTCATGTAGTATTGAATTAATGGTACGCAATTTGTACCAGAAATGAGATTATCTATAATGAAGTACTCTAAATATTATATTCATTTCTATGGGATTCTCCCAACATCAAATCTCTTTCTTGATACTTTCGTACAGGAAGGAGGTGAGATATGGAAGATGTATTTCTATTCGTTTTAACTCTTGTAGGATTATTAATCCTATGGTCGTTAATCCGCAGAATACCATCTAAGAACATGAAAAACTTTCACATCCATTTTGGATTCCTGAAAGGATTTGACATGTCTGGAGAATTCTATAAGGATGACACCCAAAATAATAAATAGTTTAGTTCATATTTTTGTAATCTCCTTTTAGTCTTTTAAGAGAGTGGAGAGTTGTTACCTGCAACTTTCTACTCTCTATTTCTTTCTTCCTGTTATAATTGCGTTTTATTCGTGAATTTATCATCCACTTTTGTAAATTTAAACATATGTGCTTGCTAACGTGTCGGAACTACCATCTTCAATATATCCCTTTCATTCATTTTCAGAACTAAGGTACCACAGTGATGTGGATTACGGCTTCCTCCGATATTCGGCTTTATAGCTCTAAGGCTAAAGGTCTGTCAATAGGTGTCGAATCACCATCTTGAACAAGTTCTATACTAACTGTCGCGATTATGACAGCAGCATATCAAATGGGCATCTTAACTACGATAAAATTTTAAATTGAAACTAACTTTATGTTAAGCTGTTTACCCAGACCTGCTTTTGAAAGTTTAAATCCTGCAAGACCACCAATTGCTGTTGAGAGCAGTGGAAGTTTATCCAGGATCTGAGTTACGATGTTAAGAAAGGCGGTTGCTGTATCTATTACGCCTTTAAACATATCTGAGTTGATAGTTACTGTTGCAAGCTCTTGGAGCTGTGTTTGAAGTTGGGTGATATGAGCTTCTAACGAAGATAAATACGTCTCATTTTCACGATCTGCCGAGCCTTTCGCATTTTTTGATGACTCGATTGCTTCCCTTAAAATATCAGGTGACTGCAATATACTAGCAGCTGTATTTGCGCGGTTTTTGCCGGCAATTGTTTCAAGCAAAAGATTTATATTGTTACTTTTGGTCTTTTTATCGGTTTCTTCGATCTCATTATAGATATCTGCTATATCCTGTAATACACTTGCCGTTGAACGGTAGTTTCCGTTATTATCAAGAATATCTATACCTTTAAAACCATTAGAAGCGACTTTTGTTGCGCTCATAATTACGTCTCTAAGCTTAGAAACAGTTGTTACAACACCATCTGTCTCTTCGCCAAGTTCTTGCAATTGCTGAACGGCAACGCTTGTTCCTGTTAGACGGAGAGCAATCGTTCTCATTGCGGCACCAACGGATTCTGGGTCCTGCACAACCTGGTTGCCTGCCGTAATTAATCCTATACTTTCGTCTATATTATTACCTGCTGTTTTAAGAGCAGATGCTGATCTTTGTAATGCTGATGCTAACCCATCGGTGGAGATGGAAAAATTATTCAAACTGTTACTTTCGAGACAAGCTCTACTAACCACACAAAATTAGTATGGCGCATAGGCATTTCTACCTATGTCTCACGCTTTATATGAATTGGGATTATAACGTGACGATTATACTTAAAAGTATAAAAGAGCCTTTCGGCTGTTCGGACTAGATCTTCATCCTATAAAATAGGAGAGTAGCGAAACTCTATTTGTTTATTATCCAAATAGAGTATTATGGTCTCTACGGATATATGTAATTAATTATTTTATAATATTTGTATATTCTTTTCTGTTTAAATCTTGATATGGGGTAATTATATTAGAATTTAAAGAAAGACTAGATTCTGAAATACTATAATTAAAAGAATGATAATTATTTAATACACCATTACAATTTATATATTCTTGAATTAATTTTTTACATAATTCTTCGTTTTTATTTATATCAGTTTCCCACAAATATAAAATTTTTATATCATATTTATTTGTAATATATGATTTCTTTTGCTTATCTTTTATAATTGTTCTGTCTTGTATTGAATTCAAAGTATATTTATTTTCATTGTATCTTATTGGGTTACCATGCCAATAATCGCCCATAACCTCTATTATTAAATTAAAATCATTTAAATAATTATCAGCAGCATAATATTAAAATATTTTCTCGCGTTCATAATTAATCTTTAATTCATCTAATATAGAATTTATTTTTAACTGAATTTTAGAATTTCTTTTATTTGAACGAGCGCTATTTTGGGCAATTCTAAGACGTATTTTTTCTTTTTGTTCTGGCGTAAATTTTTTATTAAACATGGGGGATTTTTCTTGAATATAATGTTTAGATTTGAATTCATAATAACATTGTCTGGAGCAATAATTGAAATTTTCTCCAAATGAATTGACTTTATTATAATTAGATGGAATAATTGCAAGAGGTTTACCACAATTAGTGCAAAACGTATTTATTCTATTATAAAATTGACTTTCCTTACCATGGTCTAATTTATTTGGTTTATCTTTATGATAACATTCATTAGAACAATACGAATGTTTATTTACTAAATAAACACTTGGAAAATCTTCAATTTCTTGTCCACAATATTCACAATTGGTTTTTACTAATATTTTTCTACTATGATTCCCTAATTGCTGAACCATTTTACAAATATCTTTTAGCGATCTATTCTTATACATACTTTGCAAGGTGTTCAAATAAGGATCGTCTGTTGTTAATAAAAAAGATAATGCTGTTTTTACATCTTCCTTAGTCCATCCATCAATATTAGGAACAATATTTTTATGACGTTTTAACCAATCACAATAGGCACACGTTCCATTATTTCCATTTTCTTTTAAATTTCTAATTCTAATAAATCTCTTTTCTAAATTTCTTCCACACACATCACAATGGACTATATGATTCAATGGAATACTATCATATTTTTCTTTACTTCGCATAAAACCTCTTTAAATTAATTACATATCTTTCCACGGTCTTGGCTTTCCCATAAGCTATTAACCGTTATAGCTACTTACAGGGAATATAAAAATTCCCCACATGTTACCATGTGTTTAGGCATAATCATTTCACCTACCTGATTAACCTTGTCCACCAAATCTGTTTCTGCAACTTCGCTATACGCAGCTTTCATAGAAATCAGCGCAGAAGTTGCATCATCAATATTATCAAACTCTGATACATTTAATAATTTATTAGCATTTACAGCTGACTGCTTGGCATCCGAGAATGATTCTCCGAGCCTCTGGAAATCGGCGGTACTGTTCTGAATCTGTAGAGCAGTAGTACCAACGCTCTTAGCCATATCAAAGCTTTCCTTCTGAAATTCTTTCAGCTTACTGATTGGCTCATCTGATACTTTTCGCATTTCTGTAAGAGCAGTATCAAATTCTTTAACTATTTCTAAACCTTGCTTGAACGTATTCCAAACTTGATTCATTGCCTGGAATGAAGTCAAATATTGGGCAAGGTTTACCATTTTTTCTTTCCAACCTGAGAAGAATTTACTTAGTCCACTTTCAACAGGTTTTACAGAAGTTCCAAGATTTTTAATCTGTCCATTCAGTGTATTTAATTGGACACTTAAAGTCTGCGCTTCACCGGCACTATCCTTAAATGTACCTTTTAGCGAAACAATTCCATTCTTTTCTGTAAATCCACTAAAAGTAATATCCTGTACATTAGTAAGTTCTTTCAGATAACTTTCCAATTCCATTTTTGCATCTGTGATACTTGCAGGATCAATGATTTTACCAATACTACCAACAGATCCACTTAATCCACCGACTTTCTTCTCAAATTCACTAATGCCCATTTTGCCTTTTGCGACAGCAGTAGCCCATTTATTAATCTGTTCTTCACTGGATTTAAATACATCTTCAATTCCAGCGATGCCACTTTTGTCTACTTTTATCTTGTCGAAAGCATCATAGGCGCTCTGAATTCGATTTCCGTATTTACTAAGATTGTCTGTGATAGTCTTATCAATATCATCAAATCTCTGCTTTGCATTTATTTCAGAAGTGTTCTGTGGTGTTTTTGCGTTTACTCTTGCCATAACTTTATTTCGTTCTTCTATGGCGGCTTGAGCTTCTGTTGTATTATGTCTAAACGTACTAAGAGTATGAACAAAAGCTTCATTATCTGCAAGTGTCTTATAATCACCAACATAAGACTGGTCAGTTACATATTTTGGGGTTTTAGTAGAAGTGGAAGACGATGTGTTATTTGTAGACTTCTTATTACTACTTCCAGTTGCTTTCGCAGCCTTATTTAAATCTTCCTTATTGCTTTTCAAAATGTTCGCAAGATTTTGTAACTCATCTTTTTTCGCCAACATAGCATCAATCTGAGTCATTAATCCGGAAGTAACTTCTGATCCTAATGCTTCTTTAAGATTCTGAGCAGAGTCTGCAATTTCACTCATACTTGATTTAATTACATCAATAGAAGTTAAATCTAATAATGTAAACTGCGTTGAGTTTCCTGAAACAATACTTTCTGCGCCTTTTCCAATGTTGTTTAATGGTTTTCCAGCACCATTGGCAGACTTCTGTAATTTATCAATCTCTTTAGTGACGTTTTGAATATTTTTTCCTGCATTTGTCAACCCAGAGAAAATATCACCATTAAATTTTACGTTATTAATTTTCTGTAAAGCTTTCGCTGTTTTTTCAAGCTCATCAGCAATACTTTTTAATTGGCTGACTTTACTATCATCAACCTCTATACCAGTTTTTATACTAAAATCTTCATTAGGCATATAAATTCACTTCCTTTCTTACCATTTTAGATATCCAATAAACGTACTCCACGTAAGTTCCTTAATTGGATCTTTCTTTTCACTAATGTATTTCTGCATAAGCATATAAGCAGAAGTTGTTTTTGGAGCAGGTCTTCCCCATTCTGAAAAATTAAATCCTGTTCTCCAATATGGAGTTCCAGGAGCTGGATGTTCAGGACCATCAATGGCTCCACCGTGATAACCTTGTTTAAATATATACTCATAAATGTAGTCATTACCTACTCTATGTCCACCTAATTCATCAGAGCTTAAATTAACATTAATTTCCCCTGATAATGGCTTTACATCATATACATTTAATAGAGATTCAGTTCTTTCATAGTATTCAGGATTGAATGACATATACCAATCTTCAACTGCGAACCTGCTTGCATTTTCAATCTCAGGAGCAGCCTTTTTAGGTATTTCTTCATTTGTTTTCTTTTCTGCAGTCTCAATACTATCAGCTAATTTTCTAAATTTTCTAGCCGCCTTATTGAGATCAGAAGCGTTAATTTTTAATGAAATCATATTTTAACTCCTATTCAAACTGTAAAAAGCTCCATGACCTTTGACAGCCATGGAGCTTAACTAAATGTTCATATTTTATTTTGAAGAAATCGCTTTAACAAGCTTTATAATATCTTCCTTACTAATATCTTTCATCGCTTCAGCAAATACTGGTGCGAGAGAAGTACCAACCTGTTTCAACACATCATTCAGTCTGGTAACCTGGTTCTGAATAAATGCCTGTGTTCCATAATGATTAGTCATAAAATCCTGTGCAGTCATTTCCTCAATAGCTGTAAATTCTTTGACATCATTACCAATTGCTTTAATAAGTTCTACAACAAGTCCGTCTCTGTTAAGATAGTCATAATCTTCGGCCATAGTCTTATTGTCCATATGAATATATGTATAGTTGTTAATAATCGTGTACACATGAAGCACATGTCTAACTGGAGAGCTGACGCTTACAATATCCTTTTTCTCAACATCTTTCCAATATGCGTTTTCAACAATTTTTTCAGCAAGAGTCATTTTTGTATTAATCGGCATATATTCAATTTTTACCATAGATTCAATGTAATCCTGCTTTTCCTGATCGGATTCCTTCTTATTATATGTATTAATAAATTCCTGTACGGTAATATCTTTCATAGTTAATTACTCCTTTTCAAACAATTTTTCCTTTTACTCATAAACAGTAACTTTCCAATAGTTTCCGTCGGATGTCCAAATTTCTATACAATCACCATATGGATTATATTTAACTCTGCATACCTGTGGTGATTCACATATTTTCCAATAAACATCCGATGGAATTCTATAGTTACTTCTTGTTAATAGTTCACTAATCTCATAAGAGTACATAATAATTTTTCCAATATTTAATTTTTCATTTCAGAGTATTTTTCACATACATAATCCTTGATTTCCGGTTGAACCCTTCCTTCAATAGCTTTTCTTAGTAAACTGCAATTTCTTGCATAGCGTTTACATGTCTTACACTTATCTTCGAATTTCACCTTATCATCGTCATTATCAAAGATTCCAATATATTCAACAGGATAAATAGTCAGTTCAATTCTTGGATTATCCTTGTCGTAGTAAATTCTCTGAGGGCGGAAGAGTGCTACATTATCATCCTTCCATATTAGCTGTGTTTCTGTGATTGTATCATCTAAGCATTTTTCATAGTTTGCACAATCTTTATCAATTCTATCGAAATAAAAAACAGCATCTATAAAAAAATGCTGTGTATCATTTACCTCTCTGGTCCAATTCTGTTTTTTAACTTCATCCTCGATTATTTTCTTGAATGCTTTTTTATAATCCTTCGCTTCTTTAGTCTCATATACCATTGAAAGTGGTCTACCATTTTTCATTATGGTACGTACAGAAGTATAATGGTTAACTGATGGTGGTATAGGAGAGGTCAGGTATAATTTTTCTGTCATAAATTTCCTTTAATCATGTGATTTTAATTATTTTTACTCGTATAATTAATAGAAACAAAACAAATTTTACTAAGGAGGATTTTGATATGAGAAATTTTAAGGAGCTTAAAGATAATGAGAAAGAAGAAATTGCTAAACAAATTGCATTGCAAATCACAGAACGAAATCACAACCACGATACAAGTAATGTTGCTAATACTTTTATTGATGCTTACGATTTAATCATCAATGAATTTCTGCAGCACTAATCTACATTGACTGCATCTAATATAAGCTCTTTACATCTCATTAAAACAATTTGGGCTTGCCTCATAGTGAGTCCTTTTGTTTTTAATAAAGAAATAATTTCAGAAGTTATTTCAAAAAAATCGTTTTTATTAATTCCCCAGAAATCATAGAATGTATTTAATTCATATTTATAATTATTTCCTGCAATCCATTTTTCATGTTCTGATTCTGTTCTTTTCTCAAATTCCATATAAAATCATCCTTTTACTCTTTATTTAATCTGTCCAATAAACTGTTTTACTTTATCAAAACCAACCATTGCACCAATACCACTTAAAATTCCAAGTAGCACTGCACAAATAATATTGTTTACATCAAAAGCAATACCATATAACTGGTAATATACAAGTGTTCCTACAGTTCCGATAACAATTGCAACAATAAAAGCAAGTAAATTGGAAGCATATTTTCTATTTGCTTCATCAAGTAATTTTTTAATTGTCTCAACTACAAGTCCTGTTGCAATACTATAAATTGCAAATAACATAATAAAAGTATTTGTATTCATTCATTTCACCTCTTTAACCGGCTGCTTTATTTTCTTCTTCATTATTTAAGTCTAAAGTTACAGATGGAGTCTCTATCGGATTTTCAAACTGTCCCATTTGATGTTCCACACGACTATTTTTCATATAACTTAAAACAGTTGGAATTAATGAGGCAGGAATAGCGACAAGTGCATACATAAAACTTGTGTCACCTGTAATAGTTGCCATATGTTCTGTAAACCATAAAATCTGTATACAAATAGCAATCACAGTCCATAACACCATCTTACTTGTTCTTGGTTTCTTAAACTTAGGAAATCTGCGTTTTGCTTCTCTAAGTTCTTTTCTCATTTCATATTGACGCTTTTGCTGTTTGATCTGAGTCATTTCTTTTTCAAATTCTTTTTCTGTTAAATATTTCATAATGTATCACCTATAATTCGTGATTTTTCCATTTTTCTCTAAGTCTCTTATGATCACTGATAAGGAATGCGAATACAAAGCGTCCTGGATTTCTTTTTGAATCTAAGACTGCCTGTAGTTCTGCATTACCGCGAAAAATATAAGCATTACTCTGAAGAGCATTTTCAAAGAATACACATTTTTCAGGATCATAATATTTATTCATTACTTCGTTATATTCGCGCATAAGCATTTATCCTTTTGATCATATAGAAAGGCGAAAAAATGAGGTAAGAATGATTTTAAAACGCGAACAATGCGAATAGGTCATATTTTTTCTTACCTCCTTAATCACTCTTCAAAATTATTTATTAGTAGCTTTATTAACTACTGGTTTTGCTGTAGAAACCGGTTTAATCTTTACTGCCTGTTTCTTTTTCTCATCAGCTTTCTCAAAAACTTTGTCATTTTTAAGAACTGGTTCAATATTTTTGATTCCATCCATTACTTCGTCAGAATCAGTAATTTCATCATGAACTGTTTTTAATTCTTCATCAGAGATCTGCATGATTTTATCAATATTTCCCTGTACAGATGAGTTAAACGGAATATTCTTAAGATTCATCGCAAGAAGTTTTTCTCTAGCTTCTTTCTGAGTAAGTCGTTTACCTAGCCAATCGCTAATAATGTAATAAACGTCCTGGCACTCAGATCTGTCAAAAAGAGTTCTCCATTTTGGCTGACGTTCATACTCCCAACAATATGGACAGTATTCATACTCAGTTTCACACATTAAGCATTTTCTTTTCTTAGACATGGTATCTCCTTTCTTTCAATAAATCCCATGGACATATTAGCCCATGGGATTAAGAAAATATCAGTCTTCGTCTGCCTGTACATCATCTTTTGGGAATACCATATAGAACAGACGTTTCTTTCTAGCACAGTAGTCAGACTGAGCATCACCCTTGTAATCGAATGTAGAATCATTCTTCATAGCAATTGTGGTCTCTGGACTTGGCTGGAAGCTTGGGAATACAATGTAACCAAGACGCAGAACGTCTTTTTCACATGGGTCACAATATAATCCAACGATTGTAAGGCGAACTGTTTTAGGGAATTTATTTGCATGATTCTCAATAATAACAGTGTCTTTACACTTGTACTCATATTTAATAAGCAGCTGTACGATTTCTGCATTGTCCTTTACTTTAGTTGGGAAAGTAATCTTCTTTGCTGCCAACTGGAATTTTGTATTCTCGTCAGCCTCACCATCAGACAGAGTAAAGGATTTACCGGTACCACCATCTTTATAAATTGGTGTTACACTAACAGTACCAGTAACAGGCTCATCTGGAAGATCGAACTCTGCTTTACTTGGATCTACAAGAAGCATTTTTGGAGCTTCCATTTCACCTACAGTGTCAACCATGATCTTTTTAGATCCAGTTGTACCTGCATAAGCGCCAAGTACAAGGTGAGTATTTGTCAGAGTAACGGCTGCAGCTTTAGCAGTATAAGATCTCTTAATAAGAGCACCATCCTTATCAACAGAGTCTTTTGTATCTGCAGAAATGTCGATAGAAACATCACTGATGTCCGGAAGTCTGTAATAAACTTCTCCAGTGTCTTTATTATCAGCGACAGCATGAAGGGCTGAGTCCCAAATTACACCATCAAGATTAAACATGTGTGTATCCTCCTTTAAAATTTTTGCATAAAAAAAACAGACCTAAGTTTGGTCTGTGCTACGTAACCAGTTAAATGATTCTTGCTTAATATTTTTTGTATCCATAAATCCACTATAAGCTCCTTGTGTAAGAGCAATAGTAGAAGTGTAGATTTGTGAACGCTTAACAGCATCCATAAATTCATATATTCCACATTCTTTTAACTGATCTTTACTATATTTGAAGCCAGGATAAACAAGCATGGCAGAAATCAAATTAACTAATTGAGATTCATACGGCTTATTTGCCTGAGCTTTCATTCTGTTTCGGTCTCTTTCAATGACCAATTTCTTTGCAGTTGCTCCTTTTATAATCTTAGTCCCTGTATAAGTCATACCATTAATACGTCTTACATAAGAAATCATATGATGATAAATAAAAGAATCAATTGCAAAATCAAGTTCTTCATTATAAAGAACTGTTTCGCCTGTCTCATTTTTTGTAGCTAAGCGGAATTTACTAAAATCTAAATCTCCAAATAAAATTCCTGTTTTGTCTGGTGTTAAGCTTGTGGCAAAAACACAGAAAAAATCAAATTCACTAATCTTATTCCAATCTTGTCCATTATCCCAAAGCATTACTTTAAAATCGGACGGTGTACCACATAACAAGCCTATCATCTGATAATATTCCTGTTCACCAAAATTAATAATATCCTGCATAGTCGGTTGCGAAATTGTTATATAACTGTTCAGTCTATATGGTTCTCTAAATAGAAGTTTGCACTCATCATATTTAAAGATTGATTCATCAAACTCTAACTTGTCCATGGCTGTTTATTAATAACCTGTCGCTTTCCATTTCGAATACCGGTGATATTATTTGTGGTTTCCTGCTCAAGTACGATAGTGCGGATGATATAATTTGAATCTGTAAAAGATTCCTTGTCACTTACAATATTGCAATGTGCACCGAAAATATTGGACCAATTAAACCTTTCACGAAGAATTGAGCCAATAAGATCATGCCGTGTAATTCCTGTAAGTGGGTCAATTGCATCACGTACATCTACCATTACTAAAAAAGTAACATTCATATAACACATAATTTGGTTGTACTTTGGAATGTCTGTGAATTCAGTTTTAAAACAAAGATGGTGCCGAACTTTATCTTGTGTATTAGGTAAATAGAAGTGAGGGTGGATATTCCCTTCTTCTCCATAATACATAGTCCAGTCCCCATCATAGTTGATAGTTCCGTCCGGATTAAAAAGTTCAGTATCTTCTAGGTCTAAATTGTGAAATGCATACAAGAGTTCTGGAGATTTTAATAAGGCTTTTTTAACCTTTTCTTTTAGATAAATATTATTATCATCAGGAACACTCGTTAATGCTGTAAGCTTTGCAAGAAGTTCCTGCTTTGTTTGAAGCTTATCCATTTATGAGCCTCCCTTATAATACGGATGAAATTTGAAGTTGAATTTCTCCAACAATATTTCTTCCATCTTTATTTATAGAGCATTTAATTACAAGAATTTTCGTTAAATACTCTTTATTGTCTGCTATTTTAATTTTAATTTTGTTGCTTTCTTTTTGCTCTAACCAGGTGATTAAATCAGTATTATCCGTGACTTCGATTTCATCTGGGTCTTCATATCTGTTATTTTTTACATAACATGACCAGCTGCTTTTTGCTAAATAAGGGACAAATTCATCTGTGATTTCGTTACCCTGTATATTAAAGAATTTTGCAGTAATTAGTTTATAACTACCACCAATCTTAATTTTATTGGCATTACATAATAAATCACAATGAGTAGTATCCATTTTTGTTTCAGTGTCTGTATGGAATGGAGTATCAGTAGGTACTTCATTATCATACAAGTCTGCATACATAGCAAAAATGTCGCCTTGAGCATACTCTATATTATCTCTACCATCTGTATAAGGATCAAATTTATCCTGTGCAAAAGTAAGTCTCTTCAGTCCAAATAAAGGAGCTGTTTCAACTTTACTTATCTGGAATACATTTGGTTTTTCTACAGGTGCAGAAATGATTATACGCATATTTTTATTGTCTTCTTCTACATAGTAGATATCTTCAGTAATTGGATTCAACGGAACGATTGCCTTAAACTGGCTCTCGGTGGAAGTAGAGTAATACCTTATGTTACTTTTACAGTTCGTTAAGCTGCAAAAGAATTATTTACATAGCGTGAAATATAAACTTCATATTTTCTTTTTAAGTGAATTGTGGAATTGTTGTAAATGTAATCTAAAAATATTTTAGTATTATGTATATTATTAATTTTTAAATCACAAGTTATATCATTATATTTATAAATTGTAGATTCAATATTTAAAGTATCATATAGAACATCTTTTAGCTTATATAAAAACATGCAAGTACCTGTTAAAGAAACTCTATTTCGTGTTTTTATAATAGATCCATCACCATCTAAATAACCTCGAATTAAATGCGGAAGCAAATTATTAGATACCCATTCTGGGTACTCTAATTTAAGACTTTTCTGATTAACTATTCCTAAATTCCGAAGTTGATTTGCCATATATTTATTAACAATAGAAAGTTTGTATTGATTTTTATATGTAATTTTCTTCTTTTTCATATTTATAGGCTTTATTGGTCTATTACTACCTAATAATGAGTTTATTTTTTCCAAAATGTATTTATCATCTTCTTGGAGACTTATTGATATGGTGTTTTTGTGAACACATCCATCTGCCATTAATAATCCAATAATATAAGCTTTTTCTTGATTGTCTATTTCATCAAAATAATGCTCATTTAAAGTATATTTTTGATTAAATTTTTCCGATCCAATTATTTCAACATTATTTCTTTTTAGTATTTCAGAAACCGTTGATTGGCTAATTTTATATTTTTCTGCAATTTTATGTATTGGCAATGGTGAAAGATAATCATTAATGATATCTTTTTCATCAATATCAGATACTTTTGTTCTGGTGTGAATTCCATTTTCTAATAATAATCTACCTATACTTCGTGACGGAACATTAAATTTTTCTGCTATAATTTTCAATTGCATTCCACTTTTTTGTAGTTCAACAATTTCATTAAAATGTTTTTTTAATTCTTGTTTATATTTCCCTGAGTACATAATAAATTCCTCCAAAATTTTTCATATGATAAATTGCAGTAATTGTGCAATTGGAGGTTGCAACAAAATGGGAGCTACCCACTGTCCTGCAATATTATCTTCTCAATTAGTAAATAATTTTTCTCATAAAATGAGAGCTGACTATATCTTCACCATGCCTTGCGGTTTAGGTGCTCTCCGTTTCGAACACTTGTCCTACATAAATAGTCGATGAGCCTTATCCTATTCGGATCTTGGTTGCTGATTGTCCAACACTTGTAATTTTCAAACATTCACACTTGATCGTATTTCATATCTATGTTGTAGTTTACAAATTTCATACAGATTTCCAGCAGTTAAAAGAGATTCACTGCATAGTTTCCAAATGCAGTGGACAATTACTTATCGGTCCAGAGGCCGCTGTTGTACGAGGATTGTGTCCTCGTCACTCCCCAAATTTTCCGTTTATACCGTTTACCGTTTTTCTTTACAATAAAATGAAACCAATAATCACATGGAAGAATATTGTATTTGATAAACTGATTACCTATTTCTTTTGTACAGATAAGCCATCTATGATAAATACCTTGATCATCAGCTATATCAATATATAATCCTACAAAGTCTTCATTAGAGTATTTTCGTCTGTAATCTGTTTCAAAATAATAGAGTTCATCAGTTGGTTCGAATTGTGTTTTCTGACTTGGTTTGAATTGTAGATAATACTCAATCTGGTCTTTATCCAGTGAGCTATAAGATTTGACAATAAATTTTGCATCAATACGAGTTTTGGTTGTGTGTGGTCCATAGGTAATATTTCTATTCAAAGTAGGAGAGTCATCATGATAATAATCATAGATATAACAAACCCTTGATGCGATAGAATTATTCCATGTCGCTTCCATAGCATCATCAGATTGTTTTTTAATCTGTTGACCAATCGTTCCAATATTCGCATATAATTGCTGCATCTCTCTAAAGGTAGGCATAATCAGTCCTCCTTTATTTTAAGCACTGCAACACCGGCATCTAAAATGAGTTTTCTATAATCCTCAAATTTAGAATCTGGTTTATTGTATGTAACTCTGGCAGCTTCTAATAATTCAATAATTGGTACCAACTCAATAGGATAGAAGAGTAGGCTATTTAATCCATCTAAATCGTACTGAATATTCTGGAATATTTCATTTACATCTTTACCTGGATATTTACTTGAAGTATTTGGATCTGCACATTGTAATAAAAAGAAAATAGAACCTCGTAATGTCTTCTTAATTTCCGACATTTGCATATCACTAAATTTTCCGTAACGGTGCTTCATCATGACGTTTCACCTCCGGAGATATAACTGTTATTTATATATCCATCATCACGGATAAATTTTCGAAGATTACGCTCTAAAGATTCTAGTCGTTCTATATTCGTCTTATAGTTGGATTGGATGTTCTTTTCTTCCTTACTACCAATAATTCTTGCAGTATTAATCGCATTATCAACCTGTGGCTTTAACCAACCAATTACCATATATTGAGCAAAAATATTTATTACAAAATCATCATCTGATTCCTGATCTGATGGATTATTGAGAGAGTATGTCAACTCTAGTAATCTATCATCTAATTTCAATTGAGAAAATTTTTTCTTAATATATGGCTTCGATGCAGCGTCATGCAACCATGAACGCATACGATCATACGCGAAATCTTGTGGTAATTTATAGAAGTTTGGATCATCCATTAGATTATAAAATCTGTTAAATATTTCATCGTAGGTCATATAGCACCTCCGATCCAAAAGATTAATACTTTAAATCAAAGCGTGTACCACAGATTTCATCAATGATTTTTGCTTTGCTTAAGTCATCAAATGTTCCATTTTCAATTTGTGTTGCGTATTTTTCAATGATAATTTTCTGTACAACTGCAGGAACTTGAGTAAATGCAACTTTAAAGTCTGAAGCTCTAAGATTCATTAGTTTCTGAATATCATTTTCATCAAACATATTTGCATATACATTCTTAACATCAATCCAATGTTCATCATTAAGAAGATTGTCATCCTCAATAATAATGTCTGGATTGAAAATAGAAGGGTAGCCTTCGAGCATTGCTGCCTTTAAGTCCTGATATTCTACGTTTCGTCTATCACCAGATCCAACAAACTTATATGTCATTCCGCTATGAATACCATAGAAATGTACTACACCTGGAAAGATAGAGTGACATGGAATCATTTCATCCGGACGATAATCCGCATCAGTTTTCACATTTTTTTTCTGTTCTTCCTCTTCTTTAATGTTTTCCATTTCAAGATTAAGAAAATCAACCTGATCTTCGGTAAGAACAGATGTTGCTACATACTTTTTATCATCATTATTTTCATTCATTAAATCTACCAGGACTTTACTTTTTACTTCAAGTTCTCTGGCTAACTCGTAAATTTTCATAACAATTATTTCCTTTCAGTCAAAACAGGTAGCAACATAAACTGTTACTACCTGTTCATAAATTCATTTATTAGGCTTCAAACTTCCATACACCAAATCTACGGTTTACGATTGTCTCAACACCGAAAGTTGTCTGGAATTCGTAATCCATAGTATCATCAGCGTTCTGTCCTAATGTGGTACGCTCAACAATCTGATCTGCACCCTCATAATACAGTTTTACGAACTGATCAATGTTGTCTGGCATGATGAATACAAAGTCATCTGCTTCAAGATTCTTGGTTTCGTCATTAAAAGCAAACGCCTGTGGAAGCTCAACAACTGGAGTTCCTTCAAATGAACCAAGACGACCTGTATGATAAACATCAGATTTTGCTTCATTTGGCATCCATGTAACATCTGCGAATCCTGTAAGTTCGCCAAGAGCTACATCTGTACCCATAATCATTGCACCAGATCCGTTTGCACGTTTAACATCGGCAATAAGAGTCTTGAATGCTTTCTTTGTTGCAGAAGATGGGAGACCTTTCTGGTTCCATTTTGTCTGTACAGGAAGTTTCTTAATTGCGCCAATAACCTGATCATGGATCAGAGTATTAACATACAGAGTATAAGAGCGAGAGATTGCATCGATCAGCTCATTCCAATCCTCGACACCCTGTAAAAATCTTGAAAGTTCCATGTAAATTTTCGCACCGTATCTGGATGTACGAACGGAAAATTCTGTTCCCTTACTTAATCTGGAACGCTCGATATTGTGATGACCATCAGTAATCTTAGAGATGTTCAGAATAAGATCATTAGATTTAACATAGAACAGGTTTTTATCACCAAGAGCAAGTGTCTTAGTCTCTACGTATTTCTTAAACCAAGGATCATTTGCCCAACCTGTAATAAGAGTCTGGTCAATTGTCTCCTGGATAATTTCAAAATAAGCCCATCTTACATTTGGATTCTGAAGAGCACGTCTAACCTGAATGTCGTTTGGTTTTTCTGTAAAACCAGCAATATCATAGAATTTCTGTAGAATTACAGAGTTTCCTTCTGCCTGGGTCTGTCCCTGGAGTTTATTTCTATATGTATCTAAACAAATTTTAGAAAATGTACGTACATCATGTACGTCTTTAAAATTCTCGCGAATTCCCATACTATATTCATTAAAAAACATTTTAACCATTATAGTCTGTCCTCCTTTCCATTACGCTAAAGCTTCGTTTTTCTTAACGAAGACATCAAAAGTTCCATTTGGGTTAACCTGAATAATCTGTCCAACAAAACCATTAGTTGCACTTGGATCAGATTCTTTGGTTGTAAGTTTAAAGGAATCAGCTTTTACACAAACGTAAGCACCTTTCTTAGGATCTGCGTCCTCTGCAAAAGCGTCCTTATTCAGAGAAAATCTATCTGTCGGATAAACCTCGTAAACTCTCATTCTTTCACCTGCAGCATTATAGAAGTTTCCTTCATCCTCCTGCATAAGTCTTGTGTACTCCGGATAGATTTTTACAGGTGTCAGAACAAGTGCGATTTTGTCAGTAATTGCAGGTTTTACTGCCTCAAAATAATCATTCTCTTTCCATTTTTCTGGTGTTGGATACTGAACAACACTACCGTTATCAACATCTTCGTCAGAAACCATATTATAAAAATGTCCACCACACTCAGTAGCAAGCATGAGTGTACTTTCAGCGACACCGTGACCGCCATAGGAAAACTTGTCAAAAATACTAGCCATAGTATGTAATTCCTCCTTTTAATATACTTTTTAAATAAATAAAAAAGGGCAGAATAAGCCCATTCAATATCTTAATTGTCAATATTCAGTTTTATTTTCTAAGAGATTTAAAATAATCTCCATAAGGTGAATTCTCATTATCAGCTTCTGGTTTTTCAGAACCAACACCAAATGTCATTCCACCATTAAATTTCTTTTTGGATTTTGTTTCAGAAGTGTGTGCAGAAAAAGTTCCTGCATTAGATGTGATAAAGTCAGCAAAAATAACTTTTGCCTCTTTTTCAAGATCAACAAGACTGTACTGGTCCATGTTCTCAACAAGAGCTTTGAACTCATCTGTATCTCTTAGATCGTTGTATTTCTCAGCATTAAGAATTTCTTCTCTCTGTGTATGAAGTTTTGCAAACTCTGCATTTTCTTTGTATTCAACAAGAGATGCATAATTGCTTCTCATCGCTTCAACTTCATCTAATTCCTCTTTGGTAAGATATGTAGCATATACTTCTACACGATCACCGGTGAGAGAGAAGTTATCTCCATCCTGAGAATATGTCTGCTTATAAGCAATGCATGTCCAATAATCATACATAATAAGATAGTTTTCATAAACCTTTACAGAGTACCAGCAGTTATCTGACTCTCCATACTGAGCATTTACTAGATCAGATAGTGCCCAAATTTTCTCATCGAGAGAAACTTCGAAGTTGGCAGATTTCTCACCAGTAGTGATAGAGTATTTCCTTTTCTTTTTATTATCTGCTCCACAAGCCTCTTCCTCAACTGGATTTTCTTTAGAATCATCGGATGTTGCAACAGGCTCATCTTCGGATTCTTCAGATACCGGATTTTCTTCCTGAGTTTCGCCAGCTCCCTCTTCATTTACTGGTTCTTCTACAGGATCAGATTCACCATTGCCTTCGTCTGCATTTTCATCAGAAGTAGGTTCTGGATCAGAGTTACCATCAGTTGTACCTGCATCACCGGCTCCATCATCAGAAGCTGCGCCACCGTCATCATCAAATGTTTCTGCAAATTTCTGTTCCAGCTCTTCATCAGATAACCCCTCATAATCAAAGGTAATATCATCAGCTGTTACATTATATTTCTTAAGTAATTCTTCAAATTTCACCAGATCATTTCCTCCTTTCTGATTAATTTGTGTATTATTATTGAAACAAACCTTTTCTAACTTAGACTCAACGTTAGAAAGTCTAGTCTGTAAATCAATCAAAACTGAATTATGTGCTTCACTAAAATCAACAATATCTGCTCTGGAACCTTCCATTCCTTCTCCTATTTCAGTACCATCATCACGAGACCCCAAGAAGGTGCTTGCATTTAAATAAAAATCATCTAAATCAAGAACTTTTTCCTTTGCATCGTAGGATAATTCCTCAATAACAAGCTCACAACTATTTTTAGTACCGTTTTTTTCTTCTAATATAGAAGTGGTGCGAGTGTAGTCTTCAGCAATATAAGCATAAGCACATACAAAGTCTTTATCTAATTTATCATCATGTTCCCAAAATGCTGGTTCAGAAGAGAATGATCCAACTTGGGATTCGATATATACTGTTTCGTCTTCACCGGTTTCTTCGTTTCTAACAGTTTTCATTTCGTGACCTTCAAAATCCCACGAACCATCGTCAAGCTGATGAATAGCGGCGAGTACCGGTCTGTCTGGAATTGTTTTCATTGCACGTTCTGCTGATTCTTTAGAAACACGAGATTTATTTCGATTTACTCCAGTATGGAAAATCTTAATTTTAACTTTTTTCATACCACGATGATTTTCATCAACAGAATCTTCCGATTCAAAAGTAGTAGGGACTTTAACTGCAAGTTTATATCCTGTTTCATTTGAACTGAATTTTGCAAATTTCTGTTCCTCGCAAAATTTGACCAAATCATCAATAGTAAGTAGCGTTTTATTGCGCATCTTTGGTATTTACCTCCTTTCTGAAAATTTCTATATAATAGCCCTTAGAAAAGAGGACTAAACACACATAATATTTGTGAATTTTACTTTAGACATATCAATGTCATTTTCAGCAAAATTCATCTTAGTATTATTTACAAACATATAAAAATGAGCAGGTGTCTGGACCTCTATATAACCTAGAGTGATCAACTGCTCACGAACTTCTTTATCATATGTAAAAATAAATTTTTTATCTTTCATTATTTATCACTCATTTCCACGTTCTTTGGATTTACTACCAGAATCGGTTAGATCATCAGAATCTTTACTTGGAGCACCACCATTAATAGGATCGGTATCTGTAGTAGAAGTATCACCAGATTGCGTATAACTTGTACTAAGTGGATTGCTCATCAAATCAACAAGCCCTAAATCACGCTCAAGCTTAAGCATAGACATTTGCTCAAGAAGTGTATTTCCATCAAGGACACCAACTGACATTCTTGGTAATCCATTCTGGGCAGATTCAATAAGTTCTTTACGTTTTGCTTTTTTTGTGTAAGGACAAACACCATCTATATACTTAAAGTATCCATGTCCAGTTCCAACAACATAGTTAAAATATAAATTTAGATATCTCTGCACTTGAGGTAATAATGTACTTTGACCATATTTCATATCTGCAATAATCTGTGCTTCATAAATTGTTGTTCCAGATTTATCTGAGTCAAGAATTACACCACCAATATGCTTGAAAATATTAGATATTGAATTGGAAACCATATCTGTATCATCTGTATTATTCAAATCTTTAAATTCAATTGTATCAATTTCCATAGGAGAAAGTACAACATTAACACATGGCGGAACATTAGCTGCAAGTTTGTTATAATATTTTAATGCGGTATCTGGATCAATTTCAAAATCGTCAGGATCAGAAGTTCCACTTAATGGCTTTAATCTTGCTACAAGAAGTTTATAAGCGCTAAGTTCATCCTTAACTGCCTGAATCTCTAACAGATCAATATTATTTATGATCGTCTGAAATAAACTAGCTAGTGGACTGTAATCCATAGTCGGATCATCACTATTTACTTTAAAACAAACTTGTCTTTCAGGTTCAAGTTCCTGCCATCTTAATGTAGAATCTTTCTGATATGCTTCATATTTAGACTTAAATTCAGAATCCCAATATTCAAGATATGCTTCATGTGATCTGAAATAAGAAAAGTCAAATGCAAATCTGAATACACCTGCTTCAACAGAAGATACTCTACAATAATCTCCATCAAGAATCTGATAGAAACAAGTTCCACCTTCCTGATCAGAGTCATCATAAACATATGCGTATACAGAGTCTTCACGCCAAGCTACAAGAAGTAGTTTTACAAGTTCGCTGGCAAAATCCATACGTTGCCAACGAATCATAGTTTCATACCAAGTATTGGTACGTTCCTCCGGAGTCATTTCCTGCGTAGGATCATCCAATGGGATAATATTAAATGCATCTCCACAAATCATCGTCGCATAGTGTAAACAGATACGTCTGTACTCATAGCAAAGTCTGTACAGATACCGGCTTAAATTTCTTAACTGAGACTCGTATGATTTTGGTGATTTCATATAAGTACGAAGTGTTTCCCTGGAATAGGTCTGGAAAGTACGCGATTCAGTTTTAGACAAATCGGTAAGCTGCAAGGCATCTATCATTGCTTTTGTGGTTTTTGCCATTTCAAGCACACGCTCATGCTTTGTAAGTGTTGTTGACATTTCAGCTACAGTTTTCTTCCCTTTTGGTGTATCAATAGTTGGAACAGTGGCTGATTTGTTTAACAGTAATTTATCAACTTTATCTAGTTTCTTTGTTTGATTTCTAGTTGTGGTTGATTTTGTATTGACTGTTTTAGTTGTTTTAGGAGCTACCTTTGACTTCGAAGTGGAAGTTGAGGCAGCTGTATTAACGGTTTTATTTGAAATAGGTGTACCGTCCTGCACCTTTGGCTTATTTTTACTACCTTTGGGTCTACCCATTGGTACACCTGCCTTTCTATTTTTTGATTTGGATTTGGATTGGTTGGAATTTATTTTAAGAAGTAAGAAGTGGGAGAGTAGTGGGTGTTGGTTGATGGATAGTGTTAGATTTATTAATCGAAATAAGAATGACGCTTCGCTGTACGTATTGGTAGGATGTCAGCGAGGTTTTTCATATTTGTATTCTTTGGCTTAAGTTTAAGTGCGAGTTCCTGAACAACATAATAATTATACTCAAGTGAAGAATAACGGTCCTTCCGCATTCCTGATTTTTCTTTAACTTTAATAAGTCCATTATTTACTTCATGATCAAGATTAATAAGTTCTTCAATAAGGAATGTTGTTTGATAATATGGAAGACGAAGCTTTATTTTTTGTGTATCAGACAACTTATTAAAACCTTTTATAAGCTTTTGTAATTTTTCATCAATCTCAGTTTCAGAATTTAAAAGATTAATATTTCCATTCTGAAAACCACTACGAAGAGCAAGACACATATCATTATTTGATTTTGCACTTGCTTTTATTGCATAAATAACCTTTGGAGCATTACGAACTTTGCACCTGTCTGCTAAATCATCATTATTACAACAATTTAAGGCACCATATGTCATATTATAAACAGGATCATATCTATCCTGCATTAAATAATCCAATACACCTTGTCCAACACCATTTGCGTCAATCGCAATATAATCACAATCATATTGATAAAAATAGCGCATAGTCATAAGACCAAGCTCTTCAGTCATTAATCCTTCTTGTGTTTCTATATACTTTATATTACTAATGTAATCGTTTGAGGATGTAGGAAGGGCACTGTTAATAATAAAAGCAGAAGCATCATTATCGTGTTTTTTTGATGCAAGAAGTGCAATATCAAGACTTAATATACGTTTTTCTCCAGCTTGTTTTTGTGGAATCCTTACATTACTATTTCTATAAAAATCTAAATCATGGAAACTATCTTGTAAAATTCTACGTGTATTTAATACATTAAAATTGAAAAGCGATTCGTCACCACTTCCATAAAAAATACCTTCTCGTTCCATTTTAAATGAAATATCAGAAAAAGTAGCTTCAGACATTTCATTTTCTATCGATTGACGCATAAGAAGATGCTCTGCAATTGAAAGTGTATATGGTAAATCACAAATGAAATATTTCATCTTTGGATCAAGCATATTTGCCACATAAGCTTTTACAATTTCATACATCTCAGATTGTTTATACCAGGCAGAAGACATCATAAGGATTTTATTCATTTCCTCATAACCTTTGCCCTTATATTCCGGCTTGTTTATATACGGAGGAGTACGTGGAGCTGAAAGCATTGGCTTTAATACGGTATCTATTATTTTTTGCTGAACCATACGACTTTCATCAATGATTAATATCTGACAATGGGCACCTCTTGATGACTCAGCAGCAACTTTTACCTGTATCCAACCACCAGATTTAAAATATACCGAACAATCATTTTGTCCTATACTGTATTTAGCTATTTCACTTCGTAATAACGGAGATTTTCTCATAAAATCATCCGTTATCTTCATTATTGTTTCTTTTCCCTGTTTAAAAGTATAACTACTTACCACAATAGTTGTACCAGGGTACAAAAGACACCTTACAACGCAAAATAATGATACCAAGTAAGTTTTGCCCTGGCCCCTCGAAGCAATATAATAAAAGGCATCATTATGCATCATGCAGAAGAGTAGTATTTTTTGAAATAATTTTAATTCTATTCCAAGATAATCCTTCACAAACCTATGTGGATTAGCTCTATAATACGAAGCTCTTTCTGCAACAATATTCATTATTTTGTCAGTTTTATTTTTTTTTATTTGGGAATCAGATAGATTTTGTTTTAATCGTTTTGCCATTACTTTTGACTTTCATCACCAAAAATTTGGCTATAAATACTTTCAGATTTTTCATCAAGATCTTGTTCTTCTGGTTTAGTTACGGCATATTGACTAACATAATCTTCATACTCTTTAGAATAACCGCCTTCTAAGCCAAGAGCATGAGATAGTGCACCTTTAAACCATACGCGGATATATTTTCCTATACCATCACAATCCTTAAATTCTGGATCTGGTTCAGGTATTGGTTTTTCCTGTTCCCATTTTTCAATCAACTGACTAAAAGTTAAAGCGTCTGTAGCAGCATTTCCAACATTTTGTCTTGGTTGTAAATTTGCTGCATCCATTAATTTATTTAAAGATTCATCAAGTTTTGTTGTGTCTTTACTTGATTTCTGTGCTTTCCAAATATCCAACAATTTAAAACAAATTCTAACAATATATGTTTGTTGAGATTTAGAATCCACCTGTGTTCTTTCACACCAATCATCATATTGGTCTTGAAGATACAAATAATCTTCATTTGAAAGTCCTGAACCAAATAGTTTTACAATTTCTTTTCGTGGCTTTCTTTTATAAGATAAAGATCCATCTGTAGAATCGTTAAATTCACTATTTGAAAAATTTTTTCCATTATACTGTGGAAGTGACTGAACCATTACAATAAGCTGTTGTGCGGCTGTGCTTCTTACTTTTTCATTTACCGCTTCAGTAGTTTTTACTAACTGCTTATCATAATCATCTTCGATAAAACACCAATCCAATTTTCTAAAAGTATTTATTGTTTTTTCTTTATTATCAGATCTCGAACCATCTTTATTTTTATCTGTACACATGTTAAGTATACATTCCTTACATGCAAAATGCTCAATTCCATCAACTGTATCATTTGATGAATAAAAGTTACTTGCTTTTATAGATTTCCACTTTCCACAATGAGGACAATATATAAACTCTAAATCAAGAAGGCGATTATAATCTTCTGCCAAATTTGAATACGCCTTTTTAACATTTGTTATAGTCATGGTTCGTAACTCTGCATCTGTTTTTGCTTGACGCAAGTTTGCCATATAATCACCATCCTTTTAATCAGAAAAAGAGACTACATTAAGCAGCCTCTTTTTCTTTCAAATAATCCTTATAATACAACCAATTTAATTTTTCACCGGTATCAGGATGAACTCCTGCAAATCTAACTTCGTTTCTACAGCAACTTTGTAGTATTAATTTATTATTTAACCCACACCACACACTTGCTTCGTATGCATTATCAAATATTTGTAAGGTATTAAGACATATAACTTTCTTTTTACCCATACTTTTATATGATAGAAGTGTATTAATTTCTTCTTTTGTCATTTGTTTATATTCATCTAAATATCTCCAAACCAAAATATTTCCATCAGAATCTTTACCTGAATAATGTGTTGTTTTTGAACAACATGCCGTTATTCCACTATCTAGCACTCCATATTTTTCAGCAGCATAAATAATACCATCAAATATCTCACCTGTATTTAAACATACAACTTTTGTATAATTATTATCTTCCTTTGGGACATAATCTTTTAATTTTTCTTTTGGAAAATTATCATATTCCGTTTTATACATCCAAATAAGTTTTTGTCCATTATAATAACCAGCATATCCAGCTTTATGTCTACAACATTTACTTACAGAAGTAGCTAATGTATTATAAAATTTTGCACCATCAACAATAGAATCAAACTCTTTATTTGTTGTAATACACACAATTTTATTTGATATAGACCTATTTCTACTTTCCTTTATTGAATATGTATTGCATATACCATATTTTTGTGCCGATTTAAGATAGTGTGTTACTGTATCTGAAAAAACACCAATTTCAGAACTTATTTTTCCTACAGAATATCCATCATTCCATAATTCAACAGTTTTTAATAATAATGATTGTTGTGATAAAATATTTGATTTTTTAAAATCTATTAAAGATAAATTAAGAATTGAAGATAATTTAGAATTTAAAACTTCATTTAATATAAAAGAATATCTATCATTTGATCCATAATCACAGTTTATTCGTATAACTTCAATATCATGTTCTTTTGCAAGTAGATCTTTTATTTTATCTATATCCAGTAATTCATCTTTTGATTTATCCGATTTTGTATAAGTTCGATTCCCATGTCCAAGTCCACCATCCATTTCAACTATATATTTTTTATTATCTTTTTCGAAATAAATATCATATACGCCAAAGCATTCTTTTTCATTATATGTATATTTGCACCAATCAGGACGAAATTCTCTTTCAATATAATTTAAATAATCTTTTATTTGGAGTAATGAATTGTACATAAATTTGTTTGGATAACTTATCCCATCAGAGCATCTAGGACAACAAATACCTCTTGTACTAACTTCAGATATTCTCTTTTTCAATATATTTCCACAATCCGGACATTTCCATTCTAATATATGATTGCTATATTCACTATATTTTGTACCTTCCTCTGGATTTAATAAATATTTTACCAACTCAGGTCTTCTAGTATTAAAATCATTATATCCTATATAAATTTGATATCCAGAGCAGCAAGGGCAATAATATGTGCCATTAATTAAATTTTTTGGAACCATTTTAAAATCATGATGACTTCAATCTTTCATATGATGTCTAAAAATAGCTTTTGAACTTGCACCATTATAGCCAGATACGTATGTAAATTCATCTCCACGACTTTCTTTCAATTCTTTTATAAATTCATCAAACGGTTTCTTTGTTCTTTTTGATGTTTTTTCGTAACCACAATATTTACATCCTTGTGTTTCCTTTTTCATAAAACATTACTCGCTTTCCACTCGCATATACAATTAATATTAATAAAAATAGATAGGGCAGTGGTGCGAGTATCCACCTTTCTCTTATAATGATCAGTTATAAGATCCCTATCTTTAATATCTACTACAGGCTTTGAACCTGTATCTGAAGGCACAAAATGTCCGTCTGTCATAACCAGTTAGACCAAGTAGATAAAAACTCATTTACAATAACAATAAATCTGTGATAAACTAATACTTATATCTACATTAGTAGGTATACACATCAAAGCACCGTCAGTTTCTCCAGTTTTGAAATATAAACACGAGAGGCAGGTGAACTACATGGCATTTGTACCGACAATTTTAAAGCCTGTACACGTCAGAGCATATTGGCGCTTCCGTCTTTTTAGGTGGGAGTTTGTTCATGAACACTGGCGCAGTCTTCCTAACCGATAGGAAGAAATAAATTTGTCACCTGAGTCTGGATCGAATCTCTCTGATAAAGATTTTCTTTTCTTACTCAATTCTAGGTACCTGACGGTGTTTCTTCTAAAATTATTCCTATTAAATGCAAGCGGATAGTACGACCATCTATTTCTCTTATTACCTACTCACAATCATGTTATCCATGGTTCATAATTGTTTTCAGACCTGGACCAGTCCAGGTAGCTTCAATGCACTTGCCACACAAGCTCAAATCTGGTTTACTGCACGCAACGCCCCAGTAAAAACCTCGAAGGTTTTTGTTCATTATTTTTTTCCTGTCACCGGTATGCAAAATCTACACCATGCCTCCGGTGGAATACTAAATCACAAATAGGAAAGTTGGGATGACGTGACTCGAACACGCGCCCTCTGCGTCCCAAACGCAGCGCTCTAGCCAAACTGAGCTACATCCCAAGATGCTGGACCGAAGCCCAGCTTGGAGAAAAATCATGAAAACGAAAAATACAAAGAAAAGAGAAGAATAATAGAATAGGACAGTAGTAGTCCTACAAACGTGTAGAGTAAGATTCGAACTTACGGACCGCCATTTCTGACGGTCTCTCGATTAGCAATCGAGTGCAATTAGCCAAACTCTGCCATCCACACAATTTTATTTAATAAACGCCAACGATAGGATTCGAACCTATGGGGCTTTTACACCACAACAGTTTTCAAGACTGCGCTGTTATGACCTCTTCAGTACGTTGGCAATGTTGGCAAGCATTTCCTCTTACCCTGGAGGGGTCTCACTCCTGATCGTCCGAAGACAGCACACCGCTATTTAGTGGATGGAGAAGGATTCGAACCTTCGAAGGCAGAGCCGCCTGATTTACAGTCAGGAGCGTTTGACCACTTCGCTATCCATCCAAATAGAATTTTATACTCAATAAAATTGAGTTGTAGGGCAGTGTACCAGGACTTGAACCTGGAGTCTTCATTTGCATTATAGTCCATATCAAAATATGACGCTTTACCATTAAGCTATACCTGCCAGATTGCAATGTTTCTTTTCCGCACATTGCGAAGCGTATTTGTATAATTGCGTAGTTATTTCGCTGTCCGCCAGCTATCCTAGCTAAATCAGGAAAAGTATTATTAGCTTCCGCTCAGCCGGAAGGTTCCAGTCTTAACACTGTATGATGAATCACGGATTATTTTACATCGGCTACGCACGAATAACTTTGAGGCACTTGTCAACTATGTTATTCTCCGATGGCAGACGCTCCTTATCTGCATAACAGAATATTTCTATTCTGGGCAATAAAACATAAGTTCCGGCTTGTTTATTTAACGCCCATGAATCATAATATAAAGTGTAGAAGAGTACTTCAACTACTCCGATACACTGTAACTTATTGACACAGCACCTGGCATTTAAGATAAGATCGGAAAGGATCGGTGCATTCAAATCAGAAGTCTATATGATTCTGGGCGTTCTGCTCACATATTTCCCTCTGAACTAGTTGGCTACTTTATAGCCAGGGAGGAGGTGAAATATGAGAAAGGAACGAAACAAGCTTAAGCTTGCAAAGTTAGCGATCCGACTTCTTTGTTTAACTATAATTGTAATCGCTGCACTATGGATGATTGTTACTCATAATCCGCAAAGCCTCAAAATTTCTGTTAGTGCCGATAAGGTTAATGCAGAAATTGCTGTGAACTTTGCAAGCGAAACAGATGACGATGGTCAATAAAAGATTATCTCATCGACATCGAGGTAGTTACTTTTGTAGCTGCCTCTTTGTTTTTTCAGACTACGTTTGTTATTTATCAGGTACTGGTGCAGACTTCCAGAACAAATCCCGCTTTTCAGCCTCTTCTTGCCTACCTGATATCACAAGCGTCTTGGGAATAAAATGTTCCACCACAGAACAAATATAGTAGAAGAGAAGTTACGTGAACATTCCGGCTTTTCTCAGACATTCTCTTGCAATATTTACTTCTTTTGAATAATTTCTTTTCGGAGATTCTGCCTGTTCTATAATTTTCTTTGCAGTTTCTCCGTATATAACCATAATAGGGCTTTGTTGTCCGTTGAACATTGCTTACCTCCAATATGTACTTCTTGATTCTATATTGAATTTATTCTCTAAATGGCGTAATATATTGATTTAACAGGTCATCTACCTTCCGCTTCAGAGATAATAGAAAGGTAAGGTGATTCATATGAGTTATCCTAGTCCAATTTATTGTGTCTACGTTCATGCATACACTCGTGTAAGGTTCGGCAGAACTGAGCATGTTTGTGCACACTGGCGTAGGCTGCCACTCTGTGCGTAAACACAGACCCCTCGCGGCACTCTGAAAATGTAGCGATTGAACTCTCTGATAAAAGTTCGTAACTACATAACTAGGAAGTAGATGGCTTGTTATCTCTGGTATGTTTTTGTAGGCTTCGTAACCTCTATTATGTACTTCTAAATAACCTATTCGGTTATTCCAAACATTTCATTAATAGTATCTTCCGAATGATCCTTTAAGTACCCCTGTGTTGTACTCACGTCGCTGTGATGCGCAAATATTTGAATTTGTTCAAGAGAGTATTTTCTAATATTTCCATTTTCATCTACTAATCTAGTATCAGTACCTTGAGCCAAACATTCTAATCTAGCATGTCGCATACTATGTGGGAATATATTACATTCTTCTCCACGAACTTCGGAAAGAATCTTAGAAATTGAAACGATTCTATCATATAAAATATTCGGATCATTGACTGCTTCTTTATGATTACCTTGACCTTTAATCCAAAGTGAATCAATATCATCATCACCACGCCATTCCAAATATTTTCGAATGATTTCTTTTGTGTCATCCAGATAAACTAATGGAAATTTCTTTCCACGTTTTCCAACAACAACATTTGTCTTATTACCATTTAATAATCCGTGTTTCTGAATTTGAAACAACTCATTCTTTCTTCCGGCAGAATCAAATCCAATGGACCATAAAACAGCCAATTGCCATTTTTCTTTTTCTACAAGAATATCTCTAACCTTAATAAATTCGTCAAATGTAAAGAAGAAATCATCTTCATTATCTCGTACACGTTCTTTTGGAAGACCAGCTACTTTCTTTGCATAATTGATTTCGTAATCATAATCATCATCTTCTTCACAAAATGTAAGCATACTATTTACTGCACTTTTGAGTCTATTGACTCTAGCTGCAGACATCTGACAATCATCTGAGAAATATAAGCTTAAATTACGGAAATCCTTTTTATTTAATTCAAGAACACATCTGTTATCTAATTCCTTAAGAATATAAATTAGAATAATTTTTAAATCACTTCTATACCCATTAATAGTTCCTTTACTTTTCTTGCGCTGTTTATACTCAGATAGGAAGTCTTCAAGAATACGCTTATTTTCTTTGTTGACCTGTTCCCATAATTCATCTGTATAAAATTTATTATAAACACGACCCCTTTTAGCCATTTCTTCATCACTTCCTTTTATCAAAATATTTCGTTATCTTATGTGAGATGACAGCATCAACTATCACCTCTTCAGAGAGTTTTATAATAATGGGCGAAAAAAGTAATTGCCTCACGGCAAATCACCACACATAAAATAACGATTTTATATTTACCACAGGACTATTACAGCCCTGTGGTTTATCAAAAAATGAAAAATTCTATTTATCTAGCAGCATCCTTTACAGCTTTTGCCAGTTTTGCCCTAACAGTTTTATGAGGTTTAATCATCAGATCCTCACCAGTGAGTGGGTTGCGTCCTTTTCTTCCAGCTACATCCTTAACCTCAAGGCTTCCAAATCCTGGTACTCTAATATCCTCGCCAGCTTTCAGTGTCTCCATGATAACTTCCTGAAGTGCTGTTACGATCTCACCTGTCTCCTTAATTGTCTTCTCTGCTTTGGTTGCTGTTGCTTTAATAAGTTCAGTCTTTGTCATAATTTTGTTACTCCTTTTTTTCTTCTAAAAATTTTTATAATTTGATTTTTATTTTGTACGTGGGACCGCCACGCTCGGCATATTATTTAATTGTCTATATTTGAACTGATTTTCATCAGTCTATAACAATGTTGTTAGTTCCTTTGAGACCTTTTTCTTTGTCCCAGATGAAACAAATACATTTTCTTACAGCACCAACAAATCCGGATTCATGTGACCAGTTATCCTCACCTGTAACAGATGGGAGATTGCGGATAATCAATCCACCAAGCTCTTTGATTGCCTGTTCAGAGTGAAGGTGTGCGAGATGCGCTTCATGGTATTTTGTTCTTCCCCATGCTTCTCTGGCTTCAACCTGCATTACTTTGTCTGCACGTTTTCCATCTTTATCTCCATGAGCATACATGATGAGAGAGTTACCCCATTCGTAATACTTTCTTGGATGCATGTCTACATCAACAAGTACATTAGGATCTTCATGAAAATAAGCCCAAAGTGTCATAACCACATGCCATGAACTGGAAAAATCATGATTTCCTGGAACATACATAAGCTCAACAGGAGCAAATTTAGATAGCGCAGTAATGCCATCAATGAGCATTTCTACACATCCCTTAAACATTTCCTGATGTCTCATATTTGTGTCCTGGGCAGTGCCACGAGTAGTTGTTCCTTGTACATTGTCAAAATGGAGAAGGTCGTTGCCGATTGGCATAAGAATTTTTGCGACTTTTCTTGACTTAATATCTTCAATAGCCTCAGTTATAATCGTATTAAAGCATTTTTCAGCTATAATATAATCATATGCTCCGTTTGTAAGGCTTCCTGATGCGAACTTACCATAATGCAAATCCATAATTGGAATTTCATATAAAACTCCATCATCAACTTTTGGCTTTGTAAAATAATCTCTATTTTTCGGATTATAATTTCTAACTAAATCTTCGTAAAACTCTTCAATTTCAATCTGAGAAATTTCAGTTCTAGGTTTTACATTGATTTTGCTTGCATACAGATTTTTAACACCAGATTTTCCACCCTGATTCCAAATAGAGTTTCTTGCAGAGACAAGTTCCCATTCAAGTGGATCATAACCATGTGCGTTAAGTAAAAATTCAGGATTTTTCAAGTTTTCCTCATTAATCTCAATAAGTCGATCACTTGTAAAAGAGCCATCCTTATTTACATCTGTCTGTTCTTTATATCTTGGAAGCGAGAGAGGAGCCGGTTCGTCTGTAGTTGGTTCACTATTTACTTCCATTTCTTTTCTTCTTTTTTCATCAAAATATTCTTTTACGAATACGCTGCCATATACATTGCTACAAGCGTTCCGAAGAGTATTGCGAGAAAGTGGAATAGAGTATTGATCAATAATTTCAGTCCAATCTTTATCTGAGTTTCCCTGTACTTTTGCAGTTATTTCGGCAAACGAAGCCTCATACTGTTCAGGTGTCATTCCATAATCACTTATTCTTTTTTCGAAATCCATAGGATCACCTACTCTGCGTTATCTGCATCCTCTGCAGGAATTACATCTAACTCTTCCTCAGTTTTAATCTGAGCAGTCATCTCGATATACTGATTTTTCATAGCGTTAAGAAGATCTACAACAAATATTTCTTTTTCGTCACCATTTTCATCTGTATATGTAATTGTGGAGCAATCATCAGAAAGTGTTCCTTTAATAGATAATTTATCGGTTGTATTACGTTTGAAGCTTAAACAAGACCTCATTTTATTTTCTCCTTTTAATCATAAAATTTTTTTAAATAATTTCATCCAAACTTTTAATTACTTTCTCTGCGACACCATATTTAATAGCTTCACTTGCAGATAAGTACCAATCGTTATCAAAATTTTCATAAAATACATCTTCTGGAATTTTTGTTCGTGATAATACAAAATTACCTAATTCCTCAATCTGACGCTGATAATTCATAATTGCAGCAACTACTTCATTATAATTACCTGCGAATGATCCACCACCTTTGTGAACAAGGAATTCTGCTGTTGGGAATGTGTATCTTTCGTGACAAGAGAGATAAATAAAACATCCACTTGATGCAGCGACGCCAACATTAATTCCAATAACTTTTGTTGTACTAAGCTGAATCGTGTCTACAAGACAGTTGTTTACTTCTAATTCACCACCTGGACTGAAGAAAATCACTTTAATAGGAGTACGCTGATCAACAGGGATATTATTTTTCTTATCTTCAAAATTCCACTGCATAATCATTTTTGCATATTCAAGCGTCATTGAAGTAATTTCATCATCAATCCAAATAATTCTATTCTCATAGTTTTTATAAAACTGTAGAAGTGATGGATCTGGTAACTGTAAATTTTCAGCATTCTGCGGAATAGCAATATCTAAATATGCCATTTCCAATTTCTTTTTATCCTTTTTTTTATTCATAAGCATTACCTGCTTTCCTTTTAGTCTTTTATTTTTATAATCTCAAAAACATATCTTTAGAGCTACATAATACTTTATAACTCTTGTCATTTTTTGAGATTGATTTTTGTAAATCTTCCTTAAGCTCTAACTTTGATTCCTCAGAGCCGTGGACCAATATTAATTTTTCAGTTTTTAGACTTGATCCAAACTTAACTAAATCATCATGATTTGCATGACTTGAAAAAGTATAGAGTGAAATACAGTCTGCTTTATTTTCAACCACAGTATGGTTAATTTTTAATTGTTTGAAGTCTTTATAATTCTTGATTCTATATGCCAGATAACTTGGATTATCACCACAATAACCACATAAACAAATCATACTGTTTTCATCGGCAATATATTTTTCCAGGTATTTTAAAATTCTACCGTTAGTACAAAAACCGCTGCTTGAAATTACAATCTTAGGCTGATCATCAGCTACACAAGTATCTGATTCTGCTTTATCAGAGATAAATCGTACATTTTCCCATTCTGTTACTTTATTCCAAAGCTTTAAATTATCTCCAGATAGAATTTCAGAATAAATATTAGAAATTTCACAACTGAGCATAGAATCTACAACTACTGGTGCTTTAAATTTAGTATCACTACCAAAAATCTCATATAAAACAGTAAGAATTTCCTGTGTACGTGAAAATGAGAAGCATGGAATAATAACACTACCATTTCTTTCAAACACAGTCTCAACAGCAGTTTTTAAATGTTCTTTATCAAATTTACGTGTCTTTTTACTGGTTCTTTGTTTTGAACCATAAGTTGATTCCATAATTGTATAGTCGTTGAAACAATCCGGAATTTCTGTTTGAGAAAGATAATGATTTACTGGATTTATTGCTCCAATATCAGAAGTGTATAAGATTTTCTTACATCGTTGCTCGTCTTTAAGAATAAGCTGTAATTGTGCAGCACCAAGACAATGAGAATTTTTGAACCATTGGAAACTTACGTTATCATCTAATCTAAAAACTGTATTGTATTGATCATAAACATAAAAGAAACCCAATGTTCTTTCTACATCATCCATTGTATAAAGTGGAGAGTAATCACGATTATATCTTTTGGATAATATACGTGCTTCATCTGCTACAATAAATGCACAGTTTCTTAATAATGCTTCGGCAATTCGTGCTGCTTTATCTGTGAGGATTATTTTACCCTTAAAACCTTCTTTTATAAGACGTGGAAGCAGTCCAATATGGTCAATGTGACAATGTTCTACGAAAATATATGATATTTCGCTTGGTTTAAATGGGAATTTCTTGGAATTAATTTTATAAGAATCAAGATAATCATTAGAAGATGCCTGATATAATCCACATTCTAATAGAATTTGTTTACCGGCAAATTGAATATGGTAGCATGATCCTGTGACTTCATTTGAGGACATGCCAGCAAAAGTGATACCATCACCTTTTTTCTTTTTAGCCATAAGCCTTTCAGCCTTTCAAGTTATTTTAATTTTTCCGCCTTATCAGCGTACCAATCTTCAATGTACCTCTTATTTCCACAGGTTTTATAATACCCCACATGGTACCCTCTGGAATTCATATACCCTCCTGAGTATGGCTTTAAGATTTTTTTATCAATAAGGGACTGGATACCCTCTTTTGTAATTGTTTTAATAACAATACACACCTTTCGTTCTAAATTTCCTCGTAAGAGAGGATAATAATTGCAGGAGACAGATTTGAACTGCCGATCTTCAGAGCATGAATCTGACGAGATACCAAACTTCTCTATCCTGCGTCAATTTAAACCACAACTGGACCAGTTACGTAACCTAGCCCAGTTGCAGTCGTAATTTGTGAATGGTCACCCAGACACTCACCTCACCCCTGTGAGCTGTTTGTACATTTTAATTCGCGAACCCATATTTATAACGCGCACTCGGCAATAGCGCGAGGGCCTACTCACACAACTCTGTGCTTTCACGTTATTCTCCCTATAAGTGGAAGAAGTTGGACATGCCAAAAACCCTTATTTTATATAGTGAAAACACATGTCAAAAAGTGCCGAATGACACCGATTTATTATAAAGACGACTGAAAATTACATAAAAACTTATCTTTATTATAGTGATACAAAATATTTAATATCTTTTTGGTATATTTTTGCGGATTATATTTTCTATTCATAGAATTACCTCTTTCATCGCTTAACCCTAAACTAATTTCTATAAGTCTATTTATTGTAACTATATTTCCAATTTTAATTTTAGAAATAGTATTTGTTACTTCTGATGTCTTTGTAAGAAGTAAATTATAATATTCATCGCAAATTCCATACACTGATTTAATTTCTTTTATATAGTTATCATAATTGATAATTGTATCCATAATTTTACTTAGCTGTCCATCGTGTGCTCTACCTTTCATCTTAATAAAGAAATTTTCAGTAGGAGTAGTCACCTTAGTGCTTGCTCCCTGGATTTTATCTAACCATTCCTGTAACCAGTTCATTGGGCACACAAGATCTTTATTGATTCGTCCTTTTAATTTGTTCTTGGATTCCTCAATATCTTCTTGTGGAAGCTCTTTGCCATCCTTGGTCACAGCGATTTCTCTTGTGTATTTCATAAATTCAGGGAAGTCACACTTTTTCATTCTTTTATTCCCATTCTTATCAATTACTTCTTTTTTCATTGACATGCATGGAAGTTTACTTATTCTATCAATCTCTTTAACACCATCAATTTCATAAAGCCTCTTGCAGCTGTCGATTATTACTTGCATCTGTTATGTCCCTGGCTCTTTATCCAGGGCAGCTCCGAATTTCTCCGGAGTGTCGGAACATATCTTTGCCCACATCTTATTTTGTTTGGGCACTCAGCGCTCGTGTCCATATTATTAGTTGCCATACTGCAATGATTGTTCTCTGAGCCTTCCGGTTACTTTAACTGGCTTTCACCGGCTTGGTTGCTGATTAGCATGAAAAGCTTTCCAGCAGTTCACTGAGTATTTTTTGAACGAAGTTTCCTCCGAACCGGCCCATTTAATAACAAGCCAATACTGAAAGAATTACGAAATTATCTGATAGCTCATCAAGTCTTTTTGGATCTGGACTATCACCCTGTAATTCACTCCAGTAATAAGTCATGGCAAGCTGTGCCAAATTACTAGAATATCCAATTCCGATTCTTGATTTAGAAAATGTATTATCCATACGTGCATATTCTGATTTGTTACTTTTATAAACCACGCCACTTTCTTTTAAATCATTAACAATAGTAGGGTAGTGTTTATAGCAATAAGCTGCACATCTTACCATAGTAGGCTGATTTGTGGCTAAAACGAAGTCACTGTCAAAATCGCAACCATTTAAGCGTGGTTGTACATCAGTACAAATACAGTTCACTGCAGCAATATTTGAAGAAAATTCAAAGTATTTTTCCATTTCATCACTGTAAACATTGTGAAAATAACAAATATTATTTGGGGAATTATGCGGATTGCGAAATGCACATAGAAATTCATCATGTTTAAATCTTGTTGTATAACATTGAATAGTTCCAGATTCTGGTTGAAGGGTAGGATCTTTTGTAAAATCCTCACCAACAGAATAGAGTAGAAGAGCGTATGGATTACCACAAACAGTTAAATTATCTCCGTTCACAACAATCTTGCCTTTTCTAAGCTTATGTACATATGCGGAAATAATTTTAGACTTCTCATGCCTGAAGAACGTACTGTTGCCAAATTCATGGTTGTGATCATATAAATCAGCCATCATCTCATAGTGGTTTACCTCATTAGCATTTTTTCTTAAGAATTTTTCAAACTCATCATTATCTTGTTTCAGTAACTCCACATATTCAATACTGGTGCTTGCAATATCCCTTACATCATCTTTGGTGCATGGGAGGGTATTAACCATCTGATAACTGAGCTGTTGGTATTCTCCAAGCTTACTAGGATGATCACTTTTTACGACACCGAACACGCTGCCATCTTCATTTACTTTTTTACACCAATACTCATACGCAGATTCTAATGAGCCGCCCATCAAATCTTTGAATTTTTTCCATTTAATGGCATTGTCAGTAGTGATAATCTTAATGTCTTTCAAATAATGCCAATGACCAAACATGTCTTGAATCTGATATGTTTCGTAATCATTGCCTGTTTTTTCACACCAATCTTTAAAAAATAACTGTATATGAGATTTAAAACCACACATCTTAAATAAATGGTGTCTCATCAGAGCCATGCCGTTGATTTTAACAGTCCATTCCGGATTATAAGCATTTCTGCAATCTTTAAAATAATCAGCTTCGATCAATCCCATACCATCCCAAAGTGTATTCTTGACTTCAGTAACCTTCTTATCTACTACACATTTCTTACCAATTCGACCCTTAGAATCAATGTAATCTTCTGCACGAACAATGTTAGCCATTGTCTTAAAAAATGAATCTTGGTCCCTAAGAATGAGAATATCCTCTACAGGAATATACTTAGTTCCAACGATGGTAGATGTAGTAAGTGGAGCATAGGCAGACATCTCAACAATTTTTGCATTGTCATCTGTCATTAGTTTTCCAAGTCCGATAGTTAACCATTCGTAAGCCACTTCATAAAGTTCAGAGTTTATAAAGATAACCTGTCCAAGCTTTGCTTTAGCACTGGTTCGAAACAACATTTCATAATGAATTGTCTCTTCACTTTTGATGCTGCCATCTTTATTCTTGGTTTTATAAGTAACATCTACACCTTCGTTGTAGAATTTATCTCTGATTTGCTCACGCTTTTTCTCATCATAGAGATCCTTGTTATTCTCAACTTTCTCCAAAGTGTATTTAAGACGTTCCTTTAATTCGCCATCAGAATTTTTATACAACTGCTCAATTCGTTTATGCTCATCCTCATAAGATCTTGTACCAAAGTCAAAGTCTAAGCAAATAATATCTCTAGTAGATTCACCTTTATATACATTAAGACCATTCTTTATAAGAAAAGCAGAAAATAAACTATTATTAAGCATTGCTTCAGTGTATGAGAAATAATCTCTTGTGCCTAAATTAACATCATATAATGTACCAGCACTGATATTTTTAATTTTAATTCCAAATTCACTAATGATAATCACCACCTTACATTATTGATGATCTTTCTTAGTAGAATTTTTAGTTGATTTAAATTTATATTTATTTCCCTTATTCTTATTATTACTCTTTGTCCATCCAATAGAAGAAGCTGCAGCATTAATATTGCAACTAGGAAATGGAGGATAATCAGTCTCAAAGGCATATAAATTTAATATATTTGATGCATAGCGATGAAATTCTTCACGAGATGGTATAGCAGGAAATGTACCTCCTGTATAATAATTTTTAGTAGTTTTAGATGATAATCTCTGTGTAAGTGCAACGTTGTCTGTGTTTACTTCTGTATTCATATTTAGTGTGTACTCCTTTTAACATAATTAGTATTAATCCTTTCTGTACGAGGTTGATAAGTTGCATAACCTACTAAATGTGAAGGGTTGAAGGGTAGTAGGTTATATAAAGTTCTTCTTAATAGAAAAATCTTTTATTCACAAAAAGTGCAAATGTGTTATTTCACATTTGACTATTAATTTCTTCTCTATTTAATTTTAAGTTATATTGGAATTTATTTATCTGAATAGATAATGATATTGATAATAAAAATAAATAATAAAATCAAATAGAACGAAGCTAGATGTGAAGCGCAGCGAAACATATAGCGTAGTGATGACAAATGAACGTAGCGTAAGCGAAGTGAGTGCGTCAGTACCTGGTGGAACACCAGTAAAGTATAATCAAATCTTATAATCAAAATTCAAAATCAAATTAACTATCCTGTCGTTCCGACAGTGCTTCACCGCATTCACTACGCTTACGCTTCATTCATTTGGAGTCACTTCACAATTTTTCGCTAACGCTTCAAAATTGTTCGTTCGAAATTGGTTTGATTGCATATTTTTATTGGGATTCGTCAGTGTTAAAAAAATCGTCCATTTAAACTTCCCTATATAAGAGATATATATTGGAATTATAAACGGACAACTTTTGGTTTTGCCCTTATTTTATATGAAATAATGACCAATTTATTAAAACATATTTTACACAAATTGGAATGCCATTTTGCCCTTATTTTATATAGCATTAAGGGCGATTTTTTAAAACGTCTGAAACAAAAATTTTTTTCAAAAAGTCAGTATTTATAAGGGTTTAACGCACTTTAGGTGTCCCTGTTTGGGTGAAAAGCTTATAATAAGGTTTTAGTTAAAAAATGGTACACCTAAAAGTACGTTAAAGCTAGAGATTATCGGGTATCTGACGTTTTACAGGTGTCCCTATTTGGGAATTAGAGTTTAAAAAAATCGACCTCAATTCCTTATAAAATAAGGTTAAAACAGTTCCCCAATTTTTGGAATTATGTGGTATTAAAATTTAACAATAGTCCATGCAGCTTTGTATCTTCGCTGTTTTTTATTACCATTTTCATCTGTAATAGTTTTCTGAATTGAAAATTCTTTGATTCGGTATGGAGTATTTTCTTCTTCAAACATATGATTTAAAGTAGAAGCTCTCTTCATTATCTTCCCATTATGGATAAGATTTATTTTATGAATAAGCTCTGTTCTATCTGATGGTTGGAGGAATATAATTTTGTTATCTGCCATTTTTTTTAAATATCTTTGTAATTCTTTGTTGCTATTTTTATTTGAAAGTTCACTTATCATTTTGTATTTATAGACTCCTTTTTTATTATCATAGAAACCGAAAAACCTTGCTAAATATTTACAATAACCAAACTCACCATATTTGTTTATGATCTTTTTGTATTCTTTAATGTCTTCTTGCCGTTTAAAAAACATTGGACCGTTAACTCTTTTTATGTAAGTATTTGGTACAATTTTACCATTAATATCATAGCATAAATCATCATATAAAATATTGTTACTATCATTTTGCATTGGATATTCTTGGATAAGTTTTTCCATTGATAACGAATTTTTTATAAAGAATTCTGCCATTTCAACTTTTTGCTGCATATTTCTAATAAGTCCTGATAATCTTTGATTGGTCATTGCATGGATGTATAGATTTAATTTATCATTACCGTCCTGGATTCTTTTACGTCCAACACATTGGATTAATGAGCCAAAATCAATAATGTCAATTACAATATGTTTTACTTCTCTGTCAACAATATTTATTCCTGCATCAAAACATGATGTTGTTATTAAAAACTGTTCTTCAAAGCGCTCGTTCTCAAGAATTTTTTGAATTTTTTCCTTGTCTACATATTTATAATATTTTTCATTATTCTCACTACAGTTAAACACACAATAATCTTTATATTTCTTATATAATTTATAAGCTTTCTCTGCAGACTGTATAAAGAAAATACCTTTAGATTTTTTTCTAATACCTTCTTTTAAAAGTTCTTCTATAGTATTATCTCTATAAAAAAAATTTAAATTACGTATAAATGAAAAATCAAATGGAAGATCATATTTTGTGTATTTGGGTAATTTATTTTCATTAATGTACTTTCTCATATAATTTTCCATATTATTTCCTGTTGCTGACATGAATATATGAGTGGCAGTAGTATTATTAATTATCAATTCAAAAGAAATTGATGTTTTATTATTAAAACTACTATCATTAAAAAAGTAATGAAATTCATCACATACAATGTATCTGTATTGAGATAAATTGATTTTATCTAACGTGTTGTGTAATTTTGCATATTCAATAGATTGATAAGTCATTATGGTAATAACATCATCTTTTTTACTTTCAGTAATCTCATAAGAAAATTGATCTACACAGTTTGAACGGTGGATTAGCATTAAGATTTTATCATTATTATTTTTTGCGACATTATATAAGGTGTTTTTACAAAAGTAACTTTTACCTGATCCCATTGGCGCAGATACTAAAACATTATCTCCAGGTTTCCATGATTTTATAACAGACTCTGTAATTATATTTGATATTCTTGCTTTCATTATGATTTCCTCCTAGTGTGTTAAATATTTATTTCTATAATCCCTAATTGCCTGGATTAGTTCTGGAGTTTTATTAAAGAAAAATACATTTCTTCCTGATTTGTCATTTCCTGGTTCTGATCTTATAAGAACAAAGCCTCTTAGCATAAGATAACCAGCGAGTTTCTGAGTGTAAATTGTAATTGCTTCTTTTTTATTTTCTGTATACATTTGTTATTTTGTCCTTTCTTAATTTTAATCGTTTGAATATATTAAAATGTTGGATTGTGATTTTTATACATAAGAAAACCTCCTTTCAAATATTTCTTCTAAATTATTTTTCTTTGCATTCTGAAAAAATACTATTGTATTCTTTTTCAGTTAATGGACGAAGTAACCTATAATTGTATTCTGGTTCACAAAGAACTAATGGACCATAAGGATTTTTCTCATTAACCGGTTTGCAATGAAAATATTTTTCACCACGTTCAAATGCTTCTTTTGCCCATTGTGTAAGATCTTCCCTGCGATAGAGCATGGGTTCACCATTTTTTACTGCATAAAAGCGCCTAGAGATATTTACATCATAGCGATTAAATAAAAGTTGCAAATCTGATAGTGTTTCAACGTTTTCTTTACCAAGTAAAATTGATGTGTATCTTTGAATTTCATTATTATTCATGTCTTAAATTCTCCTTAATTGATATATTATGTATTAATGTATTCTTATTTAAATTTGTGTTTAATCTAAAAATAGTGATAGTGAGAGTGAGATAGATGGATTCAATATAGACTTCTAAATGGATTTTCATTTTATTCTTAGGAATTAAATTTGATACAAAATGAGAAGTGTATTAGTTTAATGTAAATTCGAGTTAAATTTGAATTAGATTTGAATTAGATTTGAATTAGATTTGAATTAGATTTGAATTAGATTAAAAAAAATATAGCTATATATTAGACCTGGATGGTGATCTGGGTAGTGAGTGCAGCTGAGATTAAAACATACCCCCATTACGGTACTTTAGATGAGTTTTTGATGGTAAATTTTGACGAGATAGTAGTTGATGGTAAATTGGTAGGGTAGAGGTGTTTGGACGATTTTTATGGTAGAATTTTGATATAAGGTAGGTATTGATTATAAGATGTATTGAAAATACTGGGATTAGAGCTAGTGGACGTATAGGGAATAAGTATGTAAGAAAAAAATAAAGCAGCACGTCCGGATTGGATGGCTGCTTTTAATTTTTAGTTTAAATTGTGTTGGTTATATGACATTTTTTGATGCTGAGAGATAACAGTATTTATATAGGAAAGAATGCGATTGGTGAGATGGGTAAAATGAGTTTTAAGTAGGGATTTACTTGGATTTTATCGAATGGATGATGTGGGAATCGTGAAAAATTGCTGATTATGCCTGGGAAATATTGGGATTTTTGTGTGGTGGGTGATGTTGTGATAGTTGTGGGAAATTTTGATAGCTGAACGGTATCGATTGATTAGATGAATTTATTGGGATTGAAAGAGATTGGTGCGTGATTTTTTGGCGATTTTAGGTGCGATTTTTGAGAGGGTGAGATGAGAGATGATAGGAAATTGTTGGGATTTTACGATACGGTGGTCGATACGATGGGAGATGAATGGAGAGCGTGAGTTAGTAGGGATTTATTGTGAAGAGGGATTTTCCAGTCAGTGTGGAGATTGACCTGCTTATGCTGCAGAGCCGATCCAGGATCTTCGCCAGGATGGAAAGTACCCCCCATCCCTTGTTTTTCATGTCTTCTAATAGATATTAGTGGACATGGAAATATACTTTCTGAATAGAAAATATAGAAATTACTATACAAGGTCAGTCTGGTGGTAGTCCGGCAAGGGCTTTAAAATGGTAATAGTAGGAATTTTTCAAAAAAATATGGTAAAAAGTCGTATAAATCCAGTATTTACAAGGCTTTGAGGGCTATGGATAAAATGAAATTTTTTACCAGACGGTGCAGTAATACCATATAACGTAGTATCGAAAACTATGTTATATCATTTTCAAAACAATCTAACTAGTACACTATAGTACATCATGTACACTATAAACTATCACATATGGTACACCAAAATACATCATATAGTTTTCGAAACTACATGACATAGTACCCACATACATAATTATGCACTTTGCACAATGACTTTTCATAGCACAAAATTTCAGCCCTCAAAAAGACACTTTTTACCATGCAATCCACATCCACATCCACATCACACAACCCCACTAAATCCAATACTTTTGTGCAATATGCCTATACCGCAGCTCAACTCACTGCTTACAAAATGTCTTTCTAACACGGACGTTTTCAAACAATTATCCAATTACATGTACAATAGCTATAATACAATAAATTGTATTTAAAAGTTATTTAAATCACGTTCTATTTTCTCGTTTATAGCACTTTTAATAAAAGTTGATACATTTTTATAGCCAAAATCGGCTATATGTGTTTCTAGTTCTTTCTTTTTACCTTTTTTAACTTTGATTACTATTCTATCATAGTTTTCTTTCTGAAAATTATTATCATATTCAGCTTTATTAAAACTTTTCTCTTTATTGTTCATACAATTATACCTACTTTACCGTACTAAAATATTACATATATGTTACAATTCAATTTAAAATAAATTAAAATATATTTCAAAAAGCTTAAAACATTTTACAAAACAATTAAACCGTATTAATTATCTATTACAAAATATTTCATGTTTGTTACACTTTTAAGTTAGACTTGCCTAATCTGAAAAAAATTCAAAAAAATTTCAACTTTTTTTGAGCCAAAAAAATTATACCACAAAAAGCCCAAAAAAGCTAGTAAAATCAATACTTTGAGGCATACTCGATCATGTTTTTGCCGAAAAAAACGCTACATTATAAACACGCGTAAAGGGTTTTTGTGTTTCGAAAAAAATTGAAAAAAGGTATTGACAATACGGTACACCAGTGTTATAGTTGTCACAAGCTCAAATGAGTGAGACGGAATAAACCGTTGAATTAAATATAGGCATTGAAAAGCATTTCTTCTTTTCTTCTTCCATTCTGGAATATAGCTTTTCAATATTTCTTTTCCAGTCTGGAAAATGCCATAGGTAGCAATAGGCAGTGTCAATGAGTCCTAATGCCTTGTAAGTTGGTAGTGTCAATAAATCCAACTTTTACCAACGCTATTAAAGGTAGCAAGTCCTTGTGTGGGAATGGACTATAAACAAGACCTTCACAGTATGTACGACTAAATGTTACACGGTTCCCATGTATGAAACGTTAAGCAATACAGAAGCTTTACACGTTACATATTTTTAAGTTCAACGTGAGGTTACATACCAAACCAAAAAGTAGCAAACTTGTAATAGTTGTAAACCCTTGTGAATAGTGAAGGATGAGATTAAAGGTGTTGAGCCTGGACGGTATTCTGGGGATAGCAAGAAAGTACAACGAATGGCACGACTTATAAAAAGTCGGGACCCACACAAGCCCACTTGTGAGTTACAAAAAAGCTACGGTATGAAAAACCATTCAGTGTAGGGACTGAATACAATTCGAACGCAATACCGAATAGTGACCGGATTTCATTCGGGGCTTGTGATTTCATCACAAGGCTATTCATACATAGACTTCTGGCATATGTTCTCGTGGCAATAGTCAGACAGTCGCTTGCAATACGTCAGTTTCCAGGACGTTGGGAAAAGTACAGTAACAATCCATTTTGACTGTTTTATTTCTTTCCAGTGGGTGCAATCCCCACATTGCAATTTTACCAAAAAATTATATTTTGCGCTCACTGCCTAGTGTGAGAGAAAGAGGTCAATCATGGCAAAAAAATTAATCAGTATTTCAATCCTTTGCAACAACGAAAAAATCGAAAAACACGCCGAAATTGTAAACTATGTAACAATGTTGGTTCGGTCTATGGAATGCCAGTCTTTAAAATCTGGCATGAAAACCGCACTTGAAAGTATCACGACAGCACACCCGGAATATTCCGACAAAATGCCAGTTTCCAGTAGTGCTGATGACATGGCAATCATTCAACAGGTTTTAGGCGTTTCCGCTGATACTTTCACGGAATCACTCAAACTCTATGAGGAGGCTCAGTCTGAAATTCTGGCTACCGGTGTGACTAAAGAGGATTTCCAGAACCTTAAAAAAGCTGACCGTATGTTCCTTACAATCTTAGCGCACATGAACTGCCGTGCTGTCAATTTCTCTTATGAGGAAATCAGCAAAGATGAACTTGCAAAATTCAAGGATAATATCATCAACTTCCGTAAAGATTGTAAGATTTCAGACCTCAAATCACGCCTACAGGCCATGTTTAACAGTCTGGTATCAGAAGAGGGTGAAATGTTCTATGGTCTGAAGGTTCGTAAGTCTAACCTTGCGACAGATACAATTGTCCAGGCTGTAGGTCTGACCTCTGGCAAGGCACGTTTTAACAAGGACAAAGACGACTACTCCTTCTCTAATCGTTTTAGCAAACTGAACCTTCTTCAGATTTTATCTGATTATTTCGGTGTAGTTTGCTATGGCAAGTCCAATGAGGTTGAGGTTATAAAACCACAGCCTCAGACAACACCAGAAGAAAATAAGGGTGAAAAGGTGGCATAATGCCACCAATCCACCACGGCACACTGTCCATATGACTGACTATGCCTCAACGTCAAGTGTGCCATTCGTAACTTGTCAACTAAATATCTCTGAAAAAGTCTGTCTAATCCGCAGCATTTCCCTAGGGATGGTCTACCCAAAAATAAGGAGGTTTTGTAACATGTCGAACCGTCAATATGTCCATCTGGCAGAACGCCAGACGAAAATGGAGGGATTTTGTATCCCAGTAGGCGCTATCTTTGGTCGCAGAAAAATCAACAACAAGACTCTGTTTTGGGTATCACTTTACCCTTCAGAGATATCTTTGAAAAACGAGTCACGCCAGTTTTCCCTCTGGGTGAACTCTGGCAACGACTGGCGAAAAGTTTCTGCATCCTTCCGTGGGATGTATGAACCGATTCGTTCTGACATGGTGAAAATCTGCAAAAAAATCAACGGCTTTCCGGTCGTTGAAAAATGGCAGAGACCAAAACGTCCGGTCATTACACAAGCTGACCGTGACGCTCATAAACTTGCCATGGAATTTTCATGGCGAAAAGTCCCGGAACCACAGCAGGGATATTCTCGCAAAAATTCGGACGGTACAATCCGTGAGTTTGACGCTCAGTACATGGTAGATGGTCGTTGGTACGACATTTCCTGGGAAGAAAAGGTTTACCCACTGGAAAATTATAATGGACTTCCGGTCTACTACCGCGAGAATTCCAAGCCTTCCATGACCAAAAAATGCTCAAACACTGGTTATGATGGAGCATTCGATGGAATTGGTAGTACTCGCCGTGACGGTATGAAAGTTAAACAGATAAAATGCCGTCCTGGAAAACCATTTATTGTTGAATAGGAGAGAATCTGTAATGGAAGTAATGGAAATGGATTTATCAACTTTCTGTGCTACTACACACAGAATTAAAATTCAGTTTTCAGAAGGGAAACTGTCAAGAGAATCGGCAATTAACAAACTTGCCAATCTATACGCAGACTTTTTTGGTATGTTTACCGGATCATACCAGGAAGCTATGTTGTCAGATTTTTACATTGATGAGGATTAATCTTTTCCTCATTCCGCCTACATAGTACAAAAGGCAGTACGATCCACACACCACCATACAGTCAAACGCAGTAAACCCCTCAAACTGCGTCAAAAAAAGAAATACGTAGCTTAACCCCTGAGTTGCGGTAGCCTCTCCCTTAGTGTGTACGGATAGATAGCGGTTCGATTCCGCTTGTGGGCTTTAGTAAAATACTTTCATATCAGAAATGGAAGTGAAAAATACAAGAGAGAAAGGAGAAACCCTTATAAATACAGTGTTTTTGTTGAATATACAACACATATATTGTATAATATAAGTAAGAAAAACGTATGAAAAGAGAAGGCAAAATGCAGATTGATATTATTATTGATGAGCTTACAGACTGTCTAAAAAGACGGAAAGATGGCACTACCGTTGAAACTGAATACAGAAAATTAGAGACTCCAATCAAGAAGAAAGATTTTTCTGGTTGGAAATTTAATTGGAGTACACCACAGAAAAATGGGTATGATGTATATGAATTGTTTCTCAAGGGAAATTCAGAAATTGAAGGCAGAATTGCATTAACACTAAAACCTGGCTATGTTGAAGTTGATGTAATAGAAAGCAATCCGAAAAATATAGGAAGTAAAGGGGAGTACATAGGCGTTGGAGGTCATCTTTTTGCCATTGCTTGTTTAATAAGTTTTAACAACGGATATGATGGTTATGTAGCATTTACTGCAAAGACAAATTTAATTGACCATTATATTAAATCTCTTGGTGCAAATGTTTTATCTGGTCAAAGATTATGTATAGAAGAACCCGCAGCAAGGGAATTAGTAAATAAATATTTAGAAATGGAGGTATAGATTATGTTATCAGCAAATTACGGAAAAGTTATTGATCTTGAAAGTTTTATGACAGATAGTAGATATACCGAACCATCTGACGGAAAGACTTTTGACATAAGGAAAATGCTTGAAGAGGTTAAAAGGATAGGTCGTCCATTAACCGATGATGAGGCTGAAAAATTTAGAATTTGGTAAGAGAAATGAGGTATTTTATGCCATTTGTAGAAGTTGATGTTGAAAAGCAAATTGAAGAAGAAAGGCAAAATGATCCTAAATTTAGAAAAGCGTGGGACAGAAGGCAAATTAAAGAAAATATGAGTCCAGAGGGTTCTTCTTTTAACGATTTCTTAAAGGAAATGTATCAAGATCCTAAGTTTAGAGATTCATGGTATGATTTGGCTGCTGACAAAGATATTGCAAATGCAATTATTAATGAGCGAAATGAAAAAGATTTATCTTTAAAGCAATTTGCCAAGAGAGCAGGAATGTCTAAAAAGAAACTGATTAAAATTTGTGAAATGGGTAATAATCCATCACTTAATCAGCTAAAGAAAATTGCCAAGGGAATGGATAAAGTTCTTAAAGTTGAGTTTGTCTCAAAGGACGAATTCGACAAAAAAGTAATGGAAAGGTAATAAAAGTAACATAAGAGAGTCTATCATTAGATAGGCTCTTTTTTAATGCCCAAAAATAATTCCAAGAAGGGAGATTGTGTTTATTATGTCTGCTCCAAAAACAACCACAAAATAAAATTTCATTTTTCAGAAGGGAGACCACAACAATGAAAAAACTTCTCGTAGCTACAACAATTGCAGCAATCACATTAACCACACCAACCACAGTTTTCGCAAAACCAAACAATGTTCGGTATAGTACCGGAATTGTGACCGGTGCAAAATCTATTACAACTACAGACGGTAATATCTGGCGTACCAAGCGAAAACTCCATCTTCACAAGGGAACTAACGTCCAGGTTAAATTTGACACTAAGGGAACTCGCAGAAAAAAGGATGATGCAATCCTTAAAGTTTCCAAAGTGTCAAAGGCAAAGCAAGCGAAACCGGAGGTCAGCATTCCGATTTCTGATATTGCTCTGGTGTACACAGATTCCATGGGCTACACCACATTACAGCTGAAAGATTACGGCTATGTTGGAGATGATCCTAACAACATTAGTTATACAGAAATTAAACAAATAGTCAACTCCTAAGATTCCGTGACGGTAACAGAGCCAAACGGAAATAGCTGGACAGTAAGAAAGTGAGGTGTTTACAATGTCAGAATCAGTTAAATCTTATAAGCGAGATGCAATCAAAGCTGCAAGGCAACTGAAATATTCAGATTATATCCTTGCACGTCTCAACAACGCCACAACGGAAAGCGAGATCTGCCGACTGATGATCGAAGGCAGACACACAAAACGGTATTATTAAACGCATTATAATAAGGAAGCTTTTCATTCCATCTACGGTTCGTAGGTGGATTTTTTAATATAAAAAGTTTCCGATTTTGGAAGAGAAACACAAGGAGGTGTAAAGCAAATGGTTAGAACATGTGCATTAGTTGAGCGAAAATATGACAAAACTAAAGCTGTCGTAATTTTTGATCGCTGCGAGGATGGTTTTCCACTAAGCATAATGATGTTTGAGTTTGCAAGAGAAAACTATCCGTATAAGTACCCTTCGCCGTTTGGGGATATTAAAAATATCTCATGTGATACGGCAAGAAATGAGAAGGAAATGAAAGAGAAAGGATGGGTGAAACTTACAGATGAAACGCAAATATTATAACTGCGAACTTAAAGAGCTGGATGCTCAGAAACTCAAGGCAAAACTGAAAGAAGAGGGAATTGAATTTGAGTCATCTGGTGTTGGCTGGCATTATACACATTTTGAAATTCTGTGCAATGACGCAGAAGTGGGAATCATTGATAACTTTTTAATGGAACTGTAATGGAGGTATAAGGCAAATGGTAGAGGTATTAGCAACAATCAATACTACTGAAAAATCAGTAGGAAGAGTATGCAACTATTTGACAAACAGAAGAGTGAAACACAGAGTAGTTTCATCTGGCAATAACATGCAGATCAAATTGCTCACAACTCGAAGCGAAATCTCAGCAATAAATAGATTCTTGGAAAAAGAGGTAAATTAAAATGGGAGCAGAAGCTTTAAACTATGATTATGATGTTATTGATACACCAACCGAAACACCGACAACAGACAAGATTGTTCGGTGCTTTACAGATAGCGAGCTTAATGATGAGCTTGCTAATCTGTTAAAAGATTCTTTATCTGGAGTACGCAAGGCAAACTTAGAAGATCACGGTTTAGAAATCCGTAAAAGAAACCGTGAGTTAATCATCAGAGAGAAGAAGAAACAGAAACTTCTTTCTATAGTTGAATTGTCTATGATGATCTTTGTGTTATTACTGGTTCCGGTTTTAGGAACTGTGATTGTAAGGGAAACTGTATATTTATGGTTGTATATTATCACAGGACCAGTCGCAGCTTATTTAGCGAACCAGTTAAGAAAAATGTAGGAGGAGGTATAAAAATGTATAAGAGAAAAACTGTAGATTGTTACGCTATTGAGGGTTTTACGAAGGGTATGGCTGGGACATTGAATGTAATTGTGAAGATTATAAGGATGCAAAGGTACAGTTAAAAACATATAGAGAAAACGTTAATTATCCAGTTCGGATTAAAAAATGGAGAGAGAAAATTAAGGAGGCATAAGGCAAATGGAACTGAAAAAGTATATTACCTACGAGGAACCATTGGAAGGAAAAAGTTTTACAATCAACCAGCTTCATGAGGTTTGCAGAGATCTTGTAGACAAAGAAGAGTATCAAGATTTTGACTGTTGGTTTACCGATATGTTGAAATCTGGCGTGTTTAAGGAGGTGTAACAATGGGCAAGAAAACAACTAAATCATGGGATAAGAAACAGGAGCGAAGGCTCCGGTCTTATCTCAAGGCAAACGGTTATTTGTATATCTGCTCAAAAGGCAGCCATGACAAATACCGGTCAACAATTACAGGAAACAACGTAGAGGTAAACAATCATATTAATAAGATGGTTTGGAAACGAACCATTGAAGAGGTCGCAGATGATCTCAAATCAAAAGGCTACAATTACGTTCCTTATGAGCGTGTTCGGTAGTCTTTTTTTTATTGGGAAAATTTTGAAAATTGAATAATGGATGCCATAAGGCAAATTGAAAATACATTGATGAATAAAGGAGAATAAGATTATGACAACAGTTAATATGAAAGATTATGTAAATGGAAACGTAAATGAAAATAAGGCAGTACAGGAAGTTATTGGAAAGATTAGTAAGGCAGAAACTAAAGTTAGTGCAAATGTTATAAATACAGTTGTTCCGATTCTTGGAAACAAAGAAAGAACATTAGAACAAAGAGCTGAGGATATTGGAGAGCTTAAGGGAATTCTTGCATCTTCTATTGCATCAGGTTTATCAAAAGTTATACTTAAAATTCCTGTAAGATTACTTGCAATGGATACAGCATATCAGATTCCAGAACGAACAGAAAGAAGTTTGGGAAAACTGTTAAAAGAATGGGACTATGATTCATGTGATCCATTACTTGGTGTACCACATTTTGAAGATGGATACATAGCAGTTGTTGATGGAACTGGTAGAGTTCGTGCATCTAATGTTATTGATAGTGACAAATACGAAAAACTTGATGTTACTGTCCTTTTAAAAGCTCCAAGTGACCCAAAGGAAAGACAGAAATTTGAAGCTAAAAAATACGAATATCAGAATTCTGGAACAGAGCCATTAAAAGATTATCAGAAGCATGGTGCAAGATTAATTAGAGAAGATCGCCCTACTATGTTGCTTGAAGAATTAAAGCACCAGTATGATTTTGACTGGGTTTTAAAGAAAGGTCAAAGAGAGGGTGGAATTCTTGGTTCATATCCTTACACAAGAGAATTGTGCGAGAAATATGGAAGAAGCTGTATGGAATATATTCTTGATATTTGTAAAAAGTCAGGCTTTAACCGTCTTTCAAATGGATATTCAAGATGTGTATTTAAAGCGTTAAGGGATATGTGGAGATATTATGCAAGTGATAGAAATAAGACTGAGCAGTTTTTATCAGAATATTTACACGGAAAAACACCTGCACTCATTAAAGCAAGATCAAAGGTTGCATATGAATATCTTGACGCTGATGCAGCATTTAGTTTTTACATAGAAGATGCAATTGTTGAAAATCTGCATTTACAGCAGACTAGAAAACTTTCAGATGATGAACAGAAACTTGAAGTTATTCGCAAATTTGCATAACAAACTTTACATAAACTAAGAAGTAGAGGGTAGCAAGCGAAATTAAAACTTGTTGCCCTCAAATTATATAAGCAAGAAGGTAGATAAAAATTATGGCATCAACAATTGAAGCAACATCAAAAGTTTATAAAAATGTTCGGTCTTACTTTTCAGCTGGACATGGAGTTGAAAATTATAATCTTGTATCAGTTCGACAAAAATTAACCGAAACTTATCTTTATAGGGTAATGGCACAGCACAAGACAACTGGGAAGTATGCAGTGTGGACATGTTGGAATGAAAGCACGCAGTCGTTGAACTTTGGTCATTACAATTTAAATTTAGAGGATGCTATGGACATTTTATATTGCAAAGGAGAGTGGGATTTTTGAAATATGTATATTTTATATTCTTTGTTCTCTTTATAGGTATCACCCTTGGAATTGTAGACATTGATGTAAAGCTTTCAGATGGAAGTCATTTTCATTATGATAGTTGGATTCACTTATTTATGAGATAAAATGAAACTTTTAAGGGAGGAAAACAAAATGAAGAAATTTGAACTTACAACAGAAACTAAAATTAATATTTGTGGTAAAAAACTTTTTAGAATTAAAGCACTTATTTCTTTTGGACTTATAATTGCCGGAGAAAAAGGAGGATGGATAGAAAAAGAAGAAAATCTAAGTCAGTATGGTAACGCATGGGTATTTGGCAACGCAGAGGTATATGATAATGCATGTGTACGTGATAATGCATGTGTACGTGATAATGCATGTGTACGTGATAATGCATGCGTACGTGATAATGCATGTGTACGTGGCAACGCATGTGTACGTGGCAACTCAGAAGTATATGATAATGCATGTGTACGTGGCAACGCATGTGTACGTGGCAACGCATGTGTACGTGGCAACGCAGAGATATCTGGCAATATAGAGATATCTGGTGACGCAGAGATATCTGGTAATGCATGGGTATCTGGCAAGCTGCATTAAAAAGAGATTTAACCGCAGAAGAAAAAACACGATATATTAAAGAAACTGCCCACGAATGTATGATGTTAATGATTGGGTTAAGTTGCTCATTGGATGAAGCATATAATACGCTGATGAATTAAAAACGGAGGTAAGGTAAATGAAATGTGATGAATGTACATGCACTTATGAATCATGTTCTTGTAAATTGCCAGGTTCAAAATGTGCTTACGAAACTGATGACAAAAAAGATGATGGAGCAAGAAAAAATGAAGAAAAATAAACCGAGATGGAAAGATCTTCCGTTCTATGAACGATTTGCTAGGACTTGTAAGCGAAATGGTTCTGCTGATTGGATGGTAGAACATATTAGAGAACGTGGTAAACAAAAAGAAAAAGAAGTAAGAGAAACGGAGGACAAATAATATGAGCATTACAAAATTGATCGAGTTACTTCCAGATAGCGTCAAGTGTGACACTGTAGATTTTAAAGATGTTCGGTTGATGGATGGTCGTAGCGCCATCCGTGTTACTATTGACAGACTTCTTACCCAGGAAGAGAAAGATAAAATGACCAGTAAGAGATTTGTTGGTCTTGACTGCGTAGGTTTTTACAAATATGCACCGGAAATCAGAAAATCATATTTCTATGTGGTTTAGTGAGGTAAGGGGAAATGATATCCTGATTGGTTAATTGAATGTATGTAAATAGAAAGTGGGTGAAGTAAAATGGGTAATTTTTACAACGTTCCTGGTGTTGAATTTATTTATCATAGTAATATATATTACCCAGATGTTCGGTATAAAAACAGATTGTTTAATTACTGGGACTTAGAAAATGCCTTGTATGAACAGTATATAGAAGAAGGTAATCCAAGAATTAATAGTCCAGCATGTGATGATAAACAATTTAGAGATTGGATAGCAGATGATCCAGATACGGTATATGGATATTTGGATGATTGGATTATGTCTCTTAAAGAAGCAGAATGGGAAGATCGAAATTTAAAAGGTCTTCTTAATGATGGAGAAGAAATTCTTTATTACAAATTTACTGGTGATTACTTATGGAGAGAATGCATTATTAGTAATGGAAGCGATGATATTACAGGAGCTTTGGAAGATACTCTTCATAGAATCCTAGACAATGGTGGAACTAAAGATGATGTTTGTAAAATTATGGGAGCTATCATTCCAAGCGAAAGTGAAATGAAAGAATTAGAGGAGTTTAATGAATATATTTCTATTGATCTTGGATATGTAATTCCTGGACTAATAACAGAAATAATGAGGTAATGGAAAATGAAATTATATTATGCATCTGTAATTATACAAGATAGTGAAAATAGTAAGCCATGGTTATGCTCAATGCAAGACAGTTGTACAACCATTAAAGATGCAAAAGAAATTATATTAAAAGCAAGAAAAAATTTTCGTGTATTATCTTCATGGATTGATACGTACGATGGTGCTAATAATAAAATTACAGTCTTTCATGAATGCTATGTAAATTTTATTGGTGAAGTAGAAAGACCGAAGGAGGTAGATGATTGAATGAAATACTATGGAAAAATTACATATGAAATTGACGAGAATCATCCGGATGTAAATTATGTTGCCGGTGGTTGGCACCAAGGAAAAGTGTTTGAGTATGAAGATACTTACGGATTTGACGAAAGACTATATTCACCAGAAGATTACGACATGATTATCAATTATATTAAAAAGGATTTAAAACTTGTCGCAGGTGGTGGACATAACACAGATCACATTCACAACGTAAAATTTGAAATTCGCAGAATGGCATAAAACGGAAATTTTAAGGGGGAATTTTACATGCAATATATAGTACTCGAAAGAAAAGTTTACGAGCGTTACTCTGTTGTTGATGCAGATGATCCGGAAGAAGCAAAAGAAATTTCTAGAAATAAATCATATGAGAATGATGAACCAGCCACTTATGTGGGAACCGAATATATTGCGTCAGAAATTTTAAGAGTAAGAAAGGAAAATTAAAATGAAAAAGTATAGTGTAACTTATCACGAAACATATGAAGAAAATTATGAAATTGAAGCAAACTCGCCGAAAGAAGCAGTAGAAATTCTTCTAGAACGAATTAGAGAAGGCAAAGAAGATGGTCCAGAGAATTGCAGTGATAGCTGGGCTGATGTAACAGAACTATAAAATCCGCATTTTGTAAGGGAGATGAAAACATGACATTCGAGGAAGCGAAAAAGAGACCAGACTATAAGTTTGTGCTTAATGGAATTGAAAGTGATATTGAAGATATTCGAAATAACTACATGAAGAGGTTATATGAGAATGGTGATCCGGAAAGAGGAATTGCTATTCTTGAAATCGGTTATGTAGACATTGAGGTAAATTTAATGACATACGAACAGGTTGGAGAGCATCCTGGAGATAAACGTCCGATTATCAATTATTTTTCATGTATTAAATGTGGAGATAATGAAGATGATTGGAGATCTGATGATTATGTCGATCATGATATTAATGTAAATTGGGTTTTAGACAACTGGGCAGAACAGCTTGAAAGGGATATGTTTGAAGCTCTTAATAAATATGTTGTCCAAAAAGGTTATAGTTATGATCACGCTAATTAGTAAAGGAGATAAAAATTATGACAGTAGATCAGTTGGTTAAATCTTTAATGCATTACGATCCGGATGCAGAAATAGTTATTTTTGATAGACACACCGGCGAACCATATGAATATTGTTTTTCTTTTGAAAATGAAAATGAAGGAAAAAAACAAATAATGATTGAGGTTGAATAATAAAATTCGTATTTGATCGGAGGAGAAAAATGGAATATTCAAAAATTGTAAAAAAAGAATGCCCAATGTGCGGTAAAACATATTTTGTTAAATTAACAGAAGTTGAATATGATCAGTACAAAAAATATATTGCATACGGAAGCTTGATTCAGAATGCCCTTTCAAACACAAGTCCAACAGTAAGGGAATTTTTGAAAACTGGGTATTGTCCAGACTGCCAGAAATTATTGTTTGGAAAATGTGAGCAGAAAGAATTGTTCTTTTCTTATGACGATATTAGAGAAGATGTTACAAAAGAGTTCTGTGAAATGCATGAAAATATATTAGATGCTCTCACGTCTGATGATGCTGATGTTTTGACAGAAGAAGAGTGGTTATTACTAATGTATGAGTTTTAGTGAAAGGAGCAATGGAAATGGCATATTATCATAGTCCAAAAGAGTATGAAGCAAAAACAGGAAAACGTTTTTCTGATAAAGGAGCATCAATTCACAGAACTGGATCTGTAAAGGGAATGGTTAAGTTAGGATACTGGGATAAAGATGCAGACAAGGTAAGATGTGGAAGCTACATTTATCTGCAAAATAATTTTAGGTAAAAATTATAATCTACGGAGGTATTTTAATGTATAGAGTAGAGTGGATCGATGATGAAGGAAATCTTAAAATTAAAAGAGGTTTTAAAAAATCAGAACTGGCGCATCTGTGGATTGAAAAGATGCATTTAAAAATAGACAGTTTCCCAATGGTATTTTATGAGGGAGAGGGAGAAAACGATGACTAAATTAGAAAATATGGCAGCTGATGAATTTAAAAAGTTGCCGAAAAAGAAACAGAAAGAGATTAACAAGGCAAAACGCATTCCGGTAGCAAAACCTGGACATGAGTTTAATAAAAGTAATGTTCGGTGTAAACGCTGGAATACGGATGAGTGATGGAGGTACTACATGAAAGGATTTGATTTACCTGTAATGGATGGAACACGAAAAAGTTTTTATGGAAAGGCAAAAGTAATTGAACACGATAATGGAGATATATGTCTGATAAGTTATTCAACATTGGTTGCTAGAATACATAATGGAAATTTTGAGAAGTTATGGGATGGATATAGTGCTACAACAATGCGGCATATAAATTCATTCCTTTTATTTTACAATCTTCCAGGTGGTGGAAAGTTGTGGTGGAATAAATTAGAGGTGGTGGCATGACTGAAAGAGAGAGAAATCTAATTAAAAGTAACCTAAAAGCTTTCGTACATAATTTTGGAACAGTTCGTATTGAGAAAGAAAATTGTGGTAAAGGCTTTTATGTGTTTTATCCGGAGGATAGTGATTCATATATCCAGTATTGCTATAGCATTGAGTACCTGGATGGTTGGCTTTATGGATGTGTTCAAGGAAAACTAAGATTAAAATTAAATGATGAAAGAGAGCGTGAGTTGTATGGTTAAAAGATTTAGAAAACCAGATACGGTTGAAGCATACAATGCTGCCGGATTCAGAGAGAGATACGCAATGGAAAATGGAAATAAAAGTACAGTGTATCTAAATGGACATAAATGTTACAAGTTTACATATTCAAAAGATGTTGATTATCAGGATGCTAATGGAGCCTTATATGATACTGTCGAGAAAAGATGGAGGGCTTAATATGTTAAAAGATATTAAAGATGCAAAAGAAATTAGCTGCTATGACGCACTGACAGGAAGATATACTGGTGAAGAGGACGGTTGGCAGAAATGGAAAGATTTAGATGAAGATACAAGTTATGAAGTGTTTTGCTTATGTCGTGAATTTGTAGCAAAAACAGCTAGGGGAAATCGGAGAACAAGAATTATGAATAAAGGAAAAAATTATGTTGAGCCTTGTGGAATTCTCAGAAGACTTGCATATAACTTTAAGAGAGGTGAAATTGAGTATACTGCTGGCCAAGATTACAATGAAGAAATGAAAACATTAAGAGGAATTTTTGATTAAAGGAGGATAAAAATATGTTTAAACTTACAATTAATACAGGTAATGCAGCTTTTCACGATGAGTATAATGATGATAAGGCTTATGACAAATACTGTGAGGCAGAAGAAATTTCCAGAATTTTAAAAGAAGTCATTGATAAACTTGAGTATGGTTGTGAGTCAGGCGTTTTAATTGATATCAATGGAAATAAAGTTGGAGAATGGAGCCGGTAAAAGGGAGGTTTTATAATGGCAAGAAAACATGAAAAATTTTCATGGAGTGGATACAGATACGCTCCTGAATCATTTTACTTTTCTTTAAACGGAAAAGCAATTTGCTTACCGCACGATACAAGAACTTCATTAGCGTATTTAATAATTGCTGGGAAGGAAAAAGAGGCTGAGGATGAATTAAAAAGAATATTAAGAAAAGATGAAAAGAAACCTCAAATAGTTGGAAATTGCATAATATTTTTTAAGGAAGATTCAAATGAATTTTATTATACAAAAGATCTTCAATATCAAACAGGGGATCTTCAAGAAGCATTAAGGTGTTATAAGGAATGGAAACATTACATTCTTGACAGAAATTGTATGTTGGAAACTGGATATACGGTAGAAGAAGGTGATTTTAAGCCATTTGGTAATAATATTCCAAAGAGAAAAGCTATTGTAAGTAAGGTGGATTTGACAAGGGTAGGATTTGTAAGATTTAAAAGAAGAAATATTTTTAATGAATTATAAGGCAACGGAGGTTCTACGATGGAGAAAGATTATAGATATTATAAAAATTCCGAAGGGAAAATTGTTCGGTTGTACATACAGAATGATGAGTGTCCTCTTAATCCAAGAACAGATTTTGATGGTCATGTCGGGAAAATGATGTGTTGGCATAGATATTATGATCTTGGAGACTATGAAGAAAATAATTTCAGTGATCCAGATCGGTTCTTGTCAAATTTATTACATGAAAATGTAAGTGAAAAGTCAATAATTAATTTTGTTCGAAATGGGAAAGCTTCAAATGAGACAAAGCTAATTTATAATAGACGTTCAAAAATGTGGGAGCTTTGGGCTTGGTACTATGTAACATTTCAATCTCCTAAAGAAGCAAAATTTCAAATTTACGAAGAGAATGAAGATATTACCTGGTTGGTGGATGATATTATTGATTGTCTTTCAGATAATGATAAGTGGTATCTATTAGAGAAACATGCAAGTATTGTTGCGCTTCCATTATATTTATATGATCATAGTGGAATTACAATGAATTGTTGTGGCTTTTCTGATCAGTGGGATTCTGGACAAGTTGGTTGGATTTATACTGATAAAAATACTGTATTAGGAAATGGTGCAGATATTAAGAGAAATTGGAAAGAAATTGCTTATGAATGGATGGAAGGCGAAGTAAAAGAGTATGATATGTATCTTCAGAATGAAGTATATGGAATCATTACTGAAGAATATAATGGAGAAGGCGATCCTGAGAATGATAATAGTTGGACCGATGAAGAATCTTGCTGGGGATTTTATAGTGGTAAATGGGGCGATGATTTGATTGAAGAAATCGCTAACGAGTATGGAATATCAGAACAACTGTTTGAAAAATTTGAGAACGTAGCATAAGGCAACTGGGAAGTACATAGTACCAGTTGTCTTTTTTTAGTACAAAAAATGGAGGTAAGAGGAAATGAAAGTATTGGCTTTATGTGATGTTGATAAAAACATTTTAAAAGAATCGACAGATAGTATTTATATAGACGAAGACGAGTATGATGTTGACTGTATTCTGGATGATTTTGATTGTGAATTTGAGCAACTTAATCAATCTGGAATCTGTCTTGATGAATTTGCAGAATTTGATTCTTGTGAACAGAATGAAGAATACCAGGGATATGTGTACCGCGAGGGAACTGGTTATGTTCCAAGTGGTAGAGCTACATATAATAAAATGCTTTGTGAAGAGCGGTTGATAAAACGAATGACAGAACTCCCAGAAGAGAAATATGATGTAACTCGGTATAAAATCTTGAAGCGAACTGTGTATACGGTTTGTACAAAATACGAGGAGGTGTGCTGATTATGATGACAAGAGAAATGATTAGACAGGTTGAACTGTTAAATGGTAGTACTCCAAATGGCATGATTATTGATTCAGATACAATTTTGGCAGATTTGTTATTGAATGTAGATAATGAAGTCTCAGGATTCTCACAAGATATTTTCAATATTTACAAGAGAAGTAAAGATAAAGATGCTGTAAAACAAATATTCTTTGAATTTACAGGAACGGAATTTGACGATTACTTAGATAAATGTATGAAAGAAATTACAAGATAAAAGAGATATTTTAAACTGAAGAATGGAGGAATTGAAATGATATTAACTATAGCCTTACAAGACGAAATGGATGCAATTGTTGATAAAAATGGGAATATAGTGATTTATATACCAGATTCATGTAAGCGTGACTTATGGGATGCACAAATTGAATATTGGTTAGAAAAGGACAATTTAAATTGTAAGAATTCAGTAAAAACTGATGGTGGATTTTTAAGAGTAATTAGAAATAAAATAAAACATGTAAGAAATAATTATTAATAGTGCGGTAGTTTTACGGAGGTAGTTTTATGAAGAAACATTTATGGATCGGTGAAGAACTTGAGCCATGGAGTTATAAAACCTCACTCAATAATGGAATTGCAGTTGGAATTTTTGATGGTATGTGCGGTAAAACAAAAGCATTATTAAATGTTGAAAATTTTGATGCAGGAAAAACTCTTGATAAAAGAATTGTTATTAATAAAGGTCTTGCTGAAAAATATGGATTTAAGATCGTTATTAAATAGGAGGCAGAATTATGGCAAAAGAATTTATTTATACAAAAGTACAGGATCTTGGTAAGATTGGTGATAAAACTGTTGAAATTGGTCACTACATAGTAGATGGTAAAGTAATGCCTGATAAAGTTTATATGGTAAATCACTTTACAAGAAAGAATGGAACCGAGGACAGTAAGGCAACTGCAATTTGTGCTATTGGTGAAGCAAAGGAAATCGGAAAGCTGCTTATTGAGGTAGAAAAGAAATGACATTAAGAGATTTATTAGATCAGGTTGAGCTTCAAGGACCTGTCAGTTTATTAGAAATTACTGATAATGGAAGTAAAATTTTATACGAAGGATACGGATGTTGTTTAAGTAAAAAAGCAAAAGTATATTTAGATAGAGAGATTACTTATATATATCCGTCTTATCAAAATCTTGGAGCTGGTGTTGTTATTGAAATAAAATAGCAATTTTGTTCTGAAGAATGGAGATTAAAAGTTATGATGACGATTGATCAGATAGTTAATAGTTTAGAAAAATTATCAAATGGAACCGATTTTTCATTTGATATTAGTGAAAATAAAAATGAAGAAATAGAATTACTTGTGGACGGAGATAACCCTCAATGTGAAGACTGGTGTTTTTATATTACAGTTGAAACTCCTGAGACAGAGGAAGATTTAGCTAAAAGTCTTAGTAAAGAATTCTGGGATCTATATAACAATTATGATGTTGAGGAAAATGTTTACATGTGGCTGGGAGCAAAAAGAAATGGAACATCTGGCGTTCCAGGAGTGGTTGATCTTGTACATAACGAAGAATACAAGGAAAAAGCATTGAGAAAGTTTGCTGAAAAAATGGATTTTATGTGCTAGGTGAGGTGAAAATATGACCTTTGATGAAACTGATTTTGCAAAACGTGTACCAAAGAAAATATTAGACCGCACAAAAGAAAATATGGAAGTATATAATATGGGTTTATATGACTCGTTTAAAGAGGCTGTGCGTGAACTTTCAAAGACAGGAACTAAATTGTGGAAAGCGTGGTATTACGATGATTTTAGAGAATACATACCATGCGTTTACAATCAGAAATATTTAGATTTTGAAAAATACCCACTGAAATATAAAGATAAATAAAACAAGATTTTCATTGGAAGAATGGAGAAAAGATATGACCTATTTAGAATTAGCAAGAAAGATAAAGAGTGCATATAAGGAATTAAAGCAAGATGAAGTATATAAGTTTTACAATGTCATATGGAATAATGACCTTGGAGAGTCAGAAATTACAGTTGAAAATGATGCTGGATTTAGAGCAATTATTATTGGTAATACATGTGGTGTAAAAAAATCAAGAGGTTATATGTATTTGTTTTATACCAATGATGATACAGAATCATTTCCGACTATTAAAGAAATAGAACACAGATTAAAAGTAGTTGCAAATCAAGAAATTTTAACAAATAAAAATGCGGATTATTTTGATTGGGAACAGTATGGTTCCTTAGAAGAACAGAGAAAATATTTCTCAGAAATAATTTTGAATACGATGAAACGATGATTTGAAAGGAGGATAATATGGTTAAGGACGCAACATTTATTTCAGTTTGGGATGGTGGTTTCGAATTACTTAGCAGCTGTAAGGTAAACACAGAAACAAGAGAAGTATTTAATATTGAACAATTTGAAGATGCAGTTGACGATGATGGAGATGAGTTAGAAAACCTCATTAGAGAATATATAATTGTGAATGGTACAGAATACTGTGTTGAAAGTGCTGATTCTAAAACAGATAAAGATTATTGGTATAAATAAATTATAATATAAAGTGAATGATTGGAGTAGAATAATATACAGAGAATACAAATTTGAAAGAGCTGCTTGAAGATTATGAATTATGGCAGATTAGATAGTCTGGAGGTGTGAGATATGAAATATTATAAAACAACAGAAAAAATATATGATTTTTGTAAGTCTTATATAGATGAGCATGGTTACGCTCCAACAATAAGAGAAATCGGAAAGGGAGTTGGGCTTAGTAGTACATCAGTCGTACATAGACATATGCAACGATTATTTAGAAATGGTAGGTTTGAAACAGAACATCCTGGAGAAGCAAGGGCATTCAGAGTTATATCACAAAACAGCAAATCAACAAATAAATCAATTGATAAAGATGGATTACTAGATTATATAAAGGAAGAATTTCCAGGAGTAATTGATACACATTGGAACTGGGATGTATTAGAAAATATTATTGATTATGCAACATCCAAATATAATGGAGAAGAGTTAATAAAATTTTTAATGAATATAATTCCAGAAGTTACATATGAAGAATATCTAATGTTTATGTAGAAATAAAAGTCGTATTTGATTGGAGGTAATTATATGTTTAGTGATTTATATAAAAAATATATTAATCAGAAAACAGCATTAAAAAATAGTATTATTGGAGAAATTCAGGATGACTATGATTTGTCTGACGAAGAATGTTGCGAATTATTAGATGAATACGGAAATGAGATTCAAAGTATTAATGCGGTATATGAAGATTATAGTACTGCTGCTATAGAAACAGCATATTCATTGGGACTTGTAAGTAAAGAAAACGAAGAATATTTTAATTTTGAAAAATTAGAAGAAGACCTTTTTGTAAATGACAATTTTATTCAATTAAAATCTGGGAAAGTTGTTTATATTACACAGTGATTATTTGGAGGTTATTATGACGAGAGACGAATTGCGGAAAGAATTAAAAGCCGGTGTGAAATTAGAGGATATATTCGAATTTACAGATGGACAGGATTGTCTAATCTATAAAGGAAAATTTCTTCCTGGCATTATTGGAGATGATATTTGTTATATTTCTGATCTTTCTTTAGTTGATATCCCAGTTAATAAGAGTATTGTCAAAAGTTATGAAATTGATAGCGTTATGGGTCGGTGTTATACAACAAACGACTTTATAAAAGAATGCAATGGGCATGAAAATATTGCAGAAGATTTATTTAATTATGTTGATTGGCAAACTCCTGATATTAATGATTTTATGGAAGGGTACGATGATAAGGAGCAGTTTTTTAAAGAATATAGATTTCCTATGGACGATTTGTTTGTAACAGAAGAAATGAAAGATTTATTATCCAGAGTTGCAGATTTAGCAGCACAGGCTTCAGATGAGGTTTATGACGATGACGATGATAATGGAACCTATGGAATTCTTTCTCTTTGCGACCAGCTATATGAGAAGATTAATAGATACTTGGAGCGTGATAGCGATGACTAAATATCAGCAAGCGAAAAATAAAATACGTGATCTGGCTGCAGATTGGCAGTCGGATTTTGGAAACAACAATTACTCCTGGTCGGAATTACTCCAATGGCAGGAGTTTTTTAGTACAAAGGCAAAACGATATGGATTGGTAAATGAATTTCGTGAGAACGGAATTATTTGAAAGGAGAAGATATAGATGAAAGAGACAATTGAGTATTTAAAAAAGGACCGGAAAGTAAATGACACTTTTATGAAAAAGCTTCAGAAAGTAGGATTTGAAATTGATTATACACGATGTGGTTATTGGAATAATGTAGAATGCGTTCGGATTGGAAGAAGCTGCATACCCTTGTATGAAACACACTTTTCTGACAATGGAAATTCAGAGTCACTGGATTACAGATATCAAAATGACGTAATTAAAGACATTTACAATGCACTTGAAAAAGAAAAGAGAAAAGCAGAAGAATCAGATAAGATGGTTGACGATTTCTTTGCAAAACTTGGATTAAAGGAGGGTTAACAATGGAAATTGCAAAAATGTGGACACTGAGTACAGCGCATATTTCAAAAGAAACAGACAAATGGTTAATAGGGCAAGTAAAAGAACCGACTGAGGGATTATGTGTGTATGAAAAAACTGGTGGATATTTTGTTTATGTGCCAGATGATTTTGATTATGAAGAAATGAATCTTCCGGAAGATATTGAAACAATAATTGCTTTTGCAATTGGATGTGGAGTAGATTGGATCTGTCTTGATTCCGATGGTCCGATTGAGAATGGATTTAAAACATATGAATGGTGAGGTAATTAAAGTATGACTGAATTGGAAAAACAAAAATGTCACAAACTTATGTGGGAAGGAATTAGGAACGGAAGAGAAGCGCAAGATGTTTTTAAGCGAACAAATATTTCTGAGGTACAGATGCGGTTTGCAGATCAGAAACAAGGCTATGCCCAAGGAATTAACCAGGCACTTGCTTACATTGGTTATAGCCATCCAGATATGAAAATGTTATGGGATGTAATTTGAAAAAGGTGATTAAATGAGAGAAGAATGGGTTTGTACAGATTCAGATAGCAGTCAATATTGTAAGATAAATTCAGATGGAACATATAGTTTCATAGAAAAAGTATGGTTGGATACCTGTAAGGGAGATCCTGGGTATCCGGATAAATCATATACAGTAAAAACTGCTTTGGTCGATCTCGATGATTATACAGAACATGAAAAAGAACGCAACATTTCTGGATATTACGATTCTATTGAAGAATTAAAAGAAATTTATGGTGATTATTCTGACCAGATTATTGCAGAATGCATTTTTGAAGAAATGACAGATGGCAGTGCTTCAACAACAGAAATGCTGACAGAAAAAGAAGCAGATGATTATATCCAGAAATATATTTCAGAAAGATAAAATCGAGTTTTTACGGAGGTAAGGTAAATGGATAATACAAGTAGGGTGGCGGCGTGGATAGCAACGGCTATAGGTGTGGTTGCAGCAATATATTTTAGTCACGATCCAGAATGTTTATTTGGTTTTCTGATTCCATTTGGAGTAGAGGTTTGGTATATTGTCAATTAAAAATAGAGGTAGCAAAAATGGGAACGACAGTTGGAGATTTGCTTTCATTACAAAATGGTTCTTTTGGAACAGTAAAAATATACAATAGAAAGGAAATATTTTCAGGATCTGTTAAAAAAGTCATGGAATTATATTCTAAGTACAATGTGGTGAGCTTTGGAACAAATTGGTATGAAGATTTGTGTATATATGTAGAAGATTAATATGAAATCAACTTTTTATGGAGGCTGAAATGGACAAAAGATATTGGACAGCTGAAGAAGAGAAATATATGAATAAATATTATTTGCGACAGCCTAACAAGCGAACTGCAAAAGCTCTCAATCGAACAGTTGAATCTGTTCGGAAGAAAGCTGCTAGAATGGGAATCAATACATATTATGATGGGTATCTGAGTGCTAGAGTGCTTGGAAGATGCTTTAGTACGAATGAGAGAGCGGTAAAAAGATGGGTGGAAAAATTCAATCTTCCGGCAATCAAGGTAAAAGAGCCAAACCGTACAAGATATCAGATAGATCCAGAGCAATTTTGGAAATGGGCAGATACTCACCGAAGTATAATCAATTGGTCTGGTTATGATTTATGTTCCATTCTTCCAGAACCACGTTGGGTTGAATTTGAGCAAGCGAGATATAAAACAAAACGTCATGGGCAAAGGTTTACGGACAATGAAATTGTTAGGATAAAACATATGAAGCACCGTGGATTAAATACAAAAGAAATTGCTGCAGAGATGGGAAGAACGGAAGTAAGTATTAGACACGTATTAAAAAAAATTGCATAAGGAGTGATAAATATGACGAATTATAAACCTAAACATGGCGATATGGAACTTTGGTTAATTTGCGCCGCGATTAAGGGAGATAATGATAAAATTTTAAAAATGGCTAAAAGTGAGAAAGATGGAACATATCCGGTAAAATTTGAAGTTGGCGGAATTGAATTGGACTTTTCAGTAGTTGCAAAGAGAATTGAGGATTCTATTGATGAGCTGGTTGCATCAAAAGCACAAGAATTTCTGGATGATAAATATGAAAATTTAATTAAAGGTATAAGTGATATCCAGGAACGAATATATGATCAGAAAGAGAAGTTTTTCAAATACAAAGATGAGTGAGGTAAGTAAAATGGACCGGCTTGATAAGGTAATTGGCTATTTGAAAAGTAACACAACATCGGAAAGATCCGATGGAGATCAACTTATTCAATTGGCATGTAATTGTATTAAATATGCAGATTTCTACACAGGACGTAGTTCTAAGAACTGGACAGCAAGGGAACTATTTGATGGGGTATTAACAGAGGACCAGATAAAAGAAATTTTTGATTCGGAGGTGTGATTATGGTTGACAAGCGAAATAATAATAAAAAATATGTGATGATTGTTACAAGTGAGGATGAAAGATATAATCCAAATGCTCCACATGATGGGGTTGGTGTTCAGCTCGGATTCTTTGTAGATCATCCCTGGGAAGGCAGATTTGAATGTTGCATAGATGGAGACAATTTTAGAGAGCTAAGTGAAGAAATAGAAAAAGCTGATGTTGAAGGGCTTTTTTATCAGCTTTATGAGAACGAAGACGGAAATCGTATTGGATATGGCACAGTTGATTATGATGCTATCCAGGACGAGATTGATGAATACGAAGCTAAGAACATGGAAAACATTGAGGCTTTGTCATATAATGTCCAGTACGGAGATGAAATACTTTTAACAACACCACATTTAGGATACGCTGGCATGTGTAAATATTATTTTCAACAGCAGATACTTGATGGTATATTTGATGAAAACTGGAATATTAAACCGGGAGAGAGAAGATATGTCGCAAACAAAATTGTCATTGAACCAGTAAAATGATGGAGGTATTAAGAATTAAGAATGGAAAATTATTATAAACGTACTTTTGATGGTGCTGTTTTCACAGAAGAGAAATTAAAAATATTTTACCTACAAATACTAAATATAAAAGAAAATAATTTTCACGCATGGCTTAATGAGAATCTGGCTAAGGGAAATCTTAAAATTATTTCCATGATCGAGTATACAAGAAAATTGATTAATGATTACAATAGTATAAAATGAGCGGAGGCAGAATAATGGGAAGCTTTAGTTGGTTAAGAGCAGATAGAACTACAAAGAGAAGTAATCTCACTAAAGGAGATCGCTACAAGATACTTATTCCAAAGGAATTTGGTGGCGGATTTATCAAAGATACATACTATGATTATGGACATGTTTTTCATGGGACAGAAAATGAAGCAGATCTATATGGGATTCTGGCATATTGGAATGGTTGTGAGGGTATGGATTATTCGTATGAATGTGGGCATTATCCAAAAACAATGGAAGAAATCATAAAATATGGAAATACATGTAAACAATCAAATAGATGTAAAGGAATTTGTATTGGATGCGATGATAAAGATATTGATAAATTGAAATTCCCATTAAAACTTGTTTCGGCATCCTATAACAGAGCTTATGAAGAATGTGAAGGTAGAAGTTATAGAGATCCAGAACAGGGATTTGTAAAGACTTACTGGGGTAAAGATGAATAACTCAATATACATAGAATATAACTCAATATTTCGTCCATCAAAGGAAACAATACGCAAAAATAAAAAGTTATGGGAAACTATTGAACAGAATGTTTCAATACAAAGATGTGAAAATGGATTTAATGCAGAAATTAAAAATCTAGACTTAACGTTTTTGAATGACATAAAATGAGAGTTTGATTGGAGGATTAGTATGGACGACATAGATATTATTGTAGAAGTCGATGGATGTACCATTAAGACAAACACAGATATGATTGAAGAAAATGTAATTCGGCAGCGAATGGGATTGAAACCTAAAAACGAGTAGATAAGCGATCAGATTAATTTCTGGTCGCTTTTGTAAAAGTTGGATTTTACAAGAGAAATTTACTGACAATATGAGATAAATGTGGTATGATTTAAGAAATTAATTGTACGTGAAATAAGTGAAATGGAGGAAAGAAAATGTCACATTATGGAAATGATGATCGGTTTGATCATATCTTTTTTTACGATTCTGATGATTTCTTGAGTAGTAATAAGAAAATATTAGCATCTCAACTAGAACAATTTGCAGAAATGTTTGAAAAAGGTAGAAAAAGAGAGTATGGGTACTCAAAGTTTAGGCTTATTTATGGCTGCACAACAGATGACTATGAGATGGACATTTTAAAGCATGAATGCTTAGAATTCAATAAAGGTGTCATGACAAATGAAGAGAAAGAGTTTTTTAAGGAACTTTTATTTGTAAAAAATGCACAACCATACATAGATGCAGGTTATCTTGTATACGATGGAAAAAAGACTAAGCCACCTATACATGCATATGCTCCAGCAACAACAGATGATTACTGGTTTCCAACGGAAAAATGTAAAATTGACTACGAAAAATATGTAGAGGAAAAGAAACAGAAAAAATACAATGAAGCTTTGAGAAAAGCAGCTATAGAAGCCGGTGTATTATCAACAGATGGAACAGGAAAACCAGCGGAATTTTGTAACCCAGATTGTTATACAAATATTCCTATTTTTACAACCGATCAGATTAAAATAGGATTAGGATTACTTGTTGTATCCGGAATACTTCTTATTACAATATTTGCACCTTTTATTGTATTAATTTGGGTTTGGTATCTTTGTGACGTTTATAAAGATTATAAACAAAGGCAATTTGCAGCAGAGCGATATTATAGAGCCACACATGGACTTCCATATAATAAAAAATAATATTTATAATAGAAACAGCTTACATAAATGTAGGCTGTTTTTGTATTTAAGAAAACCGGAGGTATAAGCGAAATGAAGAATATAAAATTATTACAGGCTGCCAATTCAGAATGCACAAATAAAGCTTTCATCATAAGAATGTGTGAATGTGTAAAGGATAGATTACTGGAACTACAAATGCGAACAACATTTCGTCCTACAAGTGTTAACGAAGAAACGCTTTGTGAATGGGAAGAAATTGCTGATGTAGCAAATGATATTTTGAAAAAATATAAAGAGGATGAAATTGATGATGAATTAGAAGATATGATTGTAGATATGAAAGAAAAAATATTGGATTATCATATGAACTACCAGGGAATAAGCAAATTGGTAATATAAAGTGAGGTGATATAAATGATAGGTAGAATGGAGATTGAAGTTAAGTATATAAATAACATTAATCGGCTCCTAAAAAATGAACCAGAATACATGGAATTGTTTAATGTATTTATGATTGCAGATGATAAAACAGCAAAGACACGATTAAATTATATCAATAATGTAATAAGGTTAGTACATTATCTAAAAGATTCTGGACTTCCAACGGAAACTATAGATGATATTGGAAGATTAAATGTAGAAGCTATAAGAAAGTATATTGTAGACGATGATAATCATATAATTATGAAGAATGGAAAAATTTCTGATTCTTATAAATATATTAGATATTTTTCTTTAAATTGTTTTTTTAAATTCTTGGAAGATGGCGATCATATTAGTAAAAATCCAATGAGAAAAATTAAAACTCCAAGTAATGAGAGAATGAAGAAAAAAGTATACCTAGATGTTGATGAGGTAAAAGAGATTGAAAAGAATGTATCTTCCGGAAATACTAAAAGAAGTAGATTATATCTTTCTCAGTGGAACGAGAGAGACGAAGCTATAATTAACCTTGGATTCCACAAGGCTCTGCGTGTTTCTGCAATAATATCAATTAATATTGATGATATTAATTGGGAAGACAAATCTTTAAGTGTTATTGAAAAGGGAAATAAACCAAGGCATGTTCACCTCAGCGATGGCACAATTAAGATACTTCAAAGTTGGGTTCAGAAGCGAAATGAGTATGTTAAAGAAAATGGAGTGAAAAGTCCTGCACTATTTATTTCAAATAAGTCTGGAAGAATTTCTCAAAAAACAGTTGGAAGGATACTAAGAGCATATGCCGGTGACATTAATAAAGAAAAAAGAATTGTTCCACATACAATGCGTAGTTCAACCGGTACAAACTATTATTTGAAAACAGGTAATGCTAGAGCGGTACAGCAATTACTTGGACAAAAGAGTTTAGCAGCAACACAGAAATATTTGGATGATACAGTTCAGCAGAGAAGAGAAATTGCTGACGCAGTAGAAGATTTATATGGAGACGATTAAATGAGTAAAAGTTTAGATGATATATTAAGAAACAAAGGAGACTTGAAGCCACGCCAGGTTGAAAAAATATTCAATGCAAATGGGTGGTACATAGTTAGAACGAATAACCATAATATATATAAGAAGGAAGGCAGATCGGAGCTGGTAATAGCTCCGATTGGTAATATGAACTGGAAAACATTTCGTGATACCTGTAAGAGATGCGGTATGGCAATGTAGGGGAAATTGTGGTATGATTAAAATAATTTAAATTTGTAAAATTGCAAAATCAACGTTTTAAGGAAGGTGTTTAAATGAATTATGAACAGTATGATAGATATGTTTTTACGAAAAAAAATCTCGATAAGTATTTAGAAGAATTCAACAAAGATATAGAGCGGCAGAAACAGGAAATTATAGAATTCGAAAAACGTGCAAAAGAAAGAATCAATTTAATTGATAACTGGGAACATCAGAAGAATTTTATAATATTAGGAAGTACATACAAAAATGGAAAGAAAAATGTGATACTTTTAATAAAAAGATATCCAGACCAATCACAGAGAGACGAAAGATATGAGTTCAATAAAATTGCTGACATGAGAAAGAAAATGATAGAACTTAAAGAGAAATATTCTGGCGTTGATTGGTCGAAATTTAAAAAGGAGATTGAATAAGTGAAATGTAAATGTATAGAAAATACAACAATAGATGGAATTGATGTTGGAAGTGAATATAAATATAATATTGTAAATGGAACAGTATATGAAATAATTTACAATGAAACAAATAAAACTTTTGAAAAAATATATGGAAACGAAAAATGGTTTAATATACATTTTAATAAAATTTAACTTTTACAGAGGTAGATATATGGAATCGGAATTATTAAAATTGAAAAATAATTATGAATTTTGGGATTTGTTTTTTAAATTAGATAATAACGAAGAGATTTCTTTTAATGATTTAGAATATTTGATTTGGTCGATTATAAAACTGAAGTATGAAAATTTAAATAATGATGAAAAAATTGAACTAAAAAAAAGTATTGTAGAAAACAGAATGATACATTGTATTCAAAAATTCGAGCAATATTTTAATAAAAATTATATTAACGGTCTTATAAAAGAAAGTAAATATAGAGAGTGGTTTAAGTTAGAAGGAAGCCATATTATTGATTCATATTATTTTATTGATCCTGTTAATAGATATTTGAAAAAAATATTATTTGAACAGTTATTTGAGCATACAGAAGTAAGCGATGGTGGAAATAAAGATTTTTCAGAAATAGGTATAGATGACTTTGGTACTAGATTTTGTGTTAATTATGGCGTGTCTGAAGATAAAATAAGTTTAGCACAAGATTATGTTTATGAATATATGGAAAATGTAAAAGAAAATATAAAGAAAACAAATATTGCTGGCAAATTAATTAATGCAAATGAAAATCAAAAGTATATACAAGATAGTATTTTATAACTTCTATGGAGGTAGAAAATGTATTTAAAGTCAAATAGGGCTGGTGTCGTTGTAGAACGAATTGGAAGCAAAAGACAGCACAAATATAAACTTACAGAAAAGTCAATCACAATGGTTTCTGCAGGAACATTGGTTATACCGGTACATTTTCTTAGCGACAACTTTCAATTGTATAACCAAAATTGTAATGAGTTAATACAGCCAGAAGGGAACTTTTGGATTACTGCTGAGACCATTGATCCGTATCATGTGGTAATTGATATGTTTTAAGGAGACCAGCTATGAAAAGTCAAGTATAAATTAGCCAGAAATTTATTTTTCTGTTTCGGGTGAAAAAAGGGTAACTTTAATAGAGCTCCCTTAGGGTGCTTTTTCAAAATCTATAGATATTGGTATACAGACTTCTTATTCGAGGTTAAATTCTACGTTGTCAGTGAGCATTTTCCAGATGACTCTGACAAGTTTGCCGGCACAGTGCCCAAGTGCATTGTAATGCGAACGTCCCTCTGCTTTCTTAGAATCATAGTAATCTTTGAAAGTTGTGTTGTTTTTAACGACATTGTGGGCAGCGTTCATGAGTGCGTAACGTAGTACTCTTGAGCCACGCTTTGACATCCGTGTTTTTTTAGCTTGAAAGTTCCCAGACTGATGAACTGACGGATCCAGACCGGCAAATGCAAGTAACTTCTTTGGTTCAGAGAAACGGTGTATATCACCGATTTCACCAAGGATTAATCCACCATTCACGAAACCAATACCGGGAATGGTCATAATTACAGAGTGCAGGCAGGTGACAAGATTTGCCATTTCAAGCTCTGTATGAAATAATTGGCTATCCAATAACTCAATCTGTTCAATGGTATGAGTTATCTGAATAGATAAAGAACTGTCATTGACACCGACAGACTTCTGTGCGAGAACTCTTAAATCTCTGGCTTTGTCCTTACCGAAATGGCCGTGGGAAGCAACTTCGAGGATGTGAGCAAGATGGGTCATATGCATAGAAGCAATTGCATTAGGTGTTGGAGCCTCCTTAAGGAGGGCGTAGACAGAATGCTGATGCAGGCCAGATTTAAAGAAATACTGTAGTTCAGGGAATACCTGATCCACATAAGAAGTCAGCTGTATTTTTAAACGGGTACGCTGCTTCACCAGTTTCTGGCGGAATCTGCCGAGTTCTTTGAGCTCAAGATAATCCAGATCCTCTAAGGTCAAAAACCGAAGAGAATCCTGCATCATAAGGGTTTTAGCAATAACAAACGTGTCGACTTTATCAGTCTTCGTCTTGCGTACATTATTTTTGCGCATGAAAGAAGTCTGAATCGGGTTGAGAACACACACTTTAAAGTCCTTGCTGATAAGAAAACGAACAAGGTTGTCACCATAGTGTGCCGTTGACTCAAGACCTATGATGATGCTGTTCTGGTCAAGTGGTGCCAGTTTAGAAAGCAGCAGATAGAAGCCATCATAGTCATTTGTGAATTTGAACGGCTCAATGAGTATCTCGCCGTCGGAAGAAACCGCAGCGGCGAAATGGTTAAGTTTGGCAATATCAATGCCGACGTAAATCATGAGGTTGTACCTCCCTTTCATAAAGTCTGATACCGTGGTATCCACCAACAATTATCATCGTAGACTTGATTGAAATAAGTACTCAGAGCAAACACTCTGGCAACATCCAGCTAATAAACAATTCAGATAAAAGAGATGGCAATACACTCCTGTTGAGTAGTCAGAGCTACAAAAACGAAATCAAAAGTCACAGTATCTGAATGTATTAAACCACGAAACAAAAAAAGAAAGGAAGTATGTTGTTTTTGCTTCTAATAACATCATACAAGATATAAAATGATAGACGAATATGGAAGAATCAATACAAAATCTCAAGCTATAAGGGAATTTAAAACAGAGCAAATGGCTTATCTATTAAATGACATAAATATAAATCCAGAGAAATATCCAAGTAATTATGAAGATTGGCTTAAATGGCTAGATGAAGTTAGTGGAGACTCTGTGGAAAAATTATAATATAAAATGACGATTTGAAGGGAGATATAAGATGGCAAGATTAAAATGGAACATAGTTCACGAGTGTGACGATGACAACGGAAATCCAACTCAATGGGCTGCTGAAATAAATCATCCGGATTATGGAAGATTCGTTTGGATCGACGATGAAGGTGAGAAGTTTGGAGTATACAGTGGAAAGAACTGTAATACAAAATTGGCGGAATGTAAATCTCTTGCAAGTGCGAAGAGATGGGTTGCGACATATATATTTTGAACGGAGGCGACATATGAGAACATTATATGATGAATACACATCTGGCATATTAGCAGAATATGCATATTGCATTCAGTTAGGGCATGATATGCATATTGGAGACACATATCCTATTGGTAAAATTTGGAATGGCGTTGGAAACATTTCTGAAATTTTAAGAAACCGAAAAATTTCAGTAGAAGATGAGGACGGAGAAATATATACATTGTTTTTTAGAATTATCAAGAAAAAATCGCAAATATTAAGAACTACGGTAGAAATTATTGATGCAGATTGATTAATAAAACAGATATTTAATCGGAGGTATTAGTTCGTGAAAGCAGAATACTTAGAACAGCTGATGACTATATACGATAAATGCATAGTTGAAAAGAACAAGTTAACCGAGAAAGATAAAGAAAATATTTTATTAGCAGTCGTTGATGGGCTTTTGCCGGCAGAAGATAAATATGAAATTTATCTTTTTAAAATGAAATGTGAAGCTCACAAAGTATTTAATGAATTTCATAAGTGGTGCATGAGTGGAAAACCTGTCAGAACATTTGAGGAATATGAAAATTTTTATAAAAATACACTAAATAATATATTTGTTTATCAAGTGTATGAAATAATATATGATGTGTTTCATCCTATTGTAATAAAAAAGAATTTTACATATTTGGATAAACATAATAATAATGTGATTTTCAATGATGAATTTATAATGGCTGCCCTTAAAAGTGAATTATATAAAAAAATGGTATTTAAAGAACAGGTAGAAACCATAGATTGGGAACGTAAATACTCACCAGATGAAAGTAAATTTAGGTTTGCAACGTTAGTGTCTTATAATGAATATGGCGACCCATTTATATATAATGAACCTGAATATCACCTGTATTCTGATAAAAAAGACAGAATACTATTTTAACAGAGCAAAGGAGATAACGCTATGGAAGAGCCACCAATAAGGCAAACAAAATATGAATATGAATATGGACTTTGCAAGCGAATGCATTATAGAGGACTATGGTTGGTTCAGTATGACGGTTATCCTGGTGAAATGAAGAAGACAAAAATGGCTTGTTCTTGTGTACAAGATGGTTGTGATAAGGATTGTGCAGTAATGGAAACGGCAGATGAAGTAATTCCAATTGATTGGGAATGGCACATGCTGGATAAACCACCGATTGGATGAGACTTGATAAAGGAGAGGAAATTATGAGTTACTATAATACAATTAGGTTGTTAAAAGGAACGGCATTCCTTACGACAAGGGAATATAAAAATTTTGAGCCTGGTGATACAATATGGGGAAATGATTCTGATGCAGAAGAGATTTCTCGATGGAATGAAGATGAGAAAGAAAAGGCTTTAGATGCATTGAAAAAATACAAATGCAGTTATCAAGAATCGAATGGAATGTATGATATTGAAGAATATGCATTAGAGTATTTTGATTCAGATGAAGATGGAGAGTTTGTTGCAGGATCTGATTATGATATTGCAGAAACAGAATGAAAATATAATGATTATACTTAGACATCACATTATGTGGTGTCTTTTTTATACTAAAAACGAAAGGAAGTGAGAAGTAGTGGACGAATACAAACAGTTTGATATTGTTTACGCTGATCTTTCTAGTAAAGGAACCATAGGATCTGAGCAGAAAGGTATACGACCTGTGATAATCATTCAAAATGATACCGGCAACATTCACAGTCCAACTGTTCTTGTAATGGCGCTTACAAAGGAACTTAAGAAAGCAAATCAGCCAACCCATTACATAATTAGGAAGAATAATGCGAATGGGTTGAAATTTGATTCGATGGTATTAGGGGAGACTATTACACAGATCTCAAAGCAGCGTATTAAACAGAAAATTGGTGTAGTAGATAATACCGCAGATAAAGATGGAATTATTGGAACATATATGGCTAATCTTACTGGAAAAAGTAGATATGGAAATCCATTATGGACCAAGATTACACAGCTTTTCTGTAAATTGGTTAAGGAGGGGCAAATATGTGCGAATTGAATAAGGTGGAGGCAATGGAACTTATAAAAGGGATTGTAGGAAGTAAAGTTTGTGCAATGTACTATAACAAGAAGAAAGGTATATCTTCAAAATCTAAGAAAATTGGCAAGAGGAGGGTGGAGAAAAATATTCAGAATGCAAAGACTATTACTTATAGCGGTTCTGAATATATCAGGAAGATAGAGCTTCATGGAATCAAAGGGAAATTCAAATTTTCTCCATGCAGCTCTATTGTTATTCTGTTCTGATCGAAAAAAATCGAACAAAAGTTCGAAAATGTTAAATTATACCTTTTTATTGGTACGATAAAGTGGTATAATCAAATACATAAAAGAACAAATGTTCTGATTTTTAATCGACATTGATCTTATAAAGAAAAATGCCCTACCAGCAGAAAGTTTGGCGACCGTCGGCTGATAGGACAGGGTTTTCTGTACCCACGGATGGATACATACATATTATGTAGCAATTCAATGGAAATGTCAATATTTTCCAATTCTAATCTCTTGCTATTCAGTAAGAGAAATTCCGTGAGTATAACTGTATATTAAATATGCTATTTGCTAAAAATGGAATTATTATCTTTTTAAGAATAATTTCATTCTCTTTTTAGAAGCGAATAGTGTATTTAGTATACGCAAATTTTGAATGTTAAAAAGGAGAATGAATTATGGAATCAGAGAAAGAAAATAAAGAAGTTGTACCACTTACAAAGGAAATGAAAAATTACATAGTTGAGCTTTTCTATAAGGATAACAGAAAAGTTCTTAAAGGTACTTGTGAAAAAATCTTAACGAAAATTTGGAATGATGTTCCTTATAGTTACAGAGATGATTTTGAATCAGTTGCAGGAGTAACAATTTTAGAAAGTTTAGAGAAATATGATGTAAATGTAGGTGGAAATACTCCAAATAAGATAATTGGATACGTATATAACAGCCTTAAGTTTGACTTTATTAGTTACATCTACAGTCTCAATTCGTTAAAACGAGGTGGTGACGGAAATTGGGACCCTGAAAAACGTGATGAAAATGGCGAAAAAGTCAAAAAAAGCGTGAGAGTAAAAACTGTCAGTATCTATGACAAAATAGACTCTGATTCAGATATTACATATGCAGACACAATTCAATGTGAAAAAGATGTTGAAGACATTATTTTTTCGAATAAAAAAGCATCAAAATTAGAAGCATGTATTAACAAACTCAATAAAACACAAAAGAAAATAGTTTCTCTGATGATTGATGGTTATAAACCAAATGAGATTCAAGAGAGATTGCAACTTACTAACAAACAGTATTTTGATTATGTAACCGATATGAGAACTTCAGAATTTAGATTAGCATTGGAGGAAGACTAATTATGTTATGTATCAGACCAAACAAAAACGAAAAAATGGTAAGAGATCAGAAATTTCTTAAGACTCTTCTTGGTAAGTTGGATAGAGGTGAAATTAGAAGAGACTTTTGGCTGCAGAGAAAATCTACTCAGTGGAATAATCAGATTCGTGACCAGGCAATTGTAACAACTGTACAAGGTGAAGATATTGATCCAGTAAAAATCTGTGAAGAAATTCGCGAAGGTAAACCGTCTCAAAAGTGGATTGTGGATGGTGGAAACAGATTTGAAGCATGGAATACATTCTATAATAATGTGTTTGCTCTTGGGAAAAATCTTGAAAATTATATCGTTCCATACGAGGCAACCAAAAAGGATGAAAACGGAAATGTAGTTAAAGATGAAGATGGTTATCCAATTATGGAAGAGCTTGAGTTTGATCTTCGTGGAAAGCGCTATAAAGATCTTCCTATGGAGCTTAAGGAAAGATTTAATAACTACAAAGTAATTTATGTAGAGCATTCAAACTGTACAGAAAGTAGAATGGGTTATCACATTCGAAGATATAACAACCAGAAGAGTATGAATAAAAATCAGAAATCCGTTACATATATGGAACAGACTGCAAAATGGACAAAAGAAATTATGAGGTCCAATCCGTTTTTTAAGGAGCTTCCGTGTTATCATGGAGCTTCTGAAAAGAACAGTGATCCAGAGAGAGTAATGCTTGATACTGTAATGATTATCTTTTTTAAAGATGAATGGAAAAGTAATGCAGAGAAAAATGCTTTATATGTGGAAACAAATGGTGAAAAAGAACAGTTTAATCTCCTCGATAACTATCTTGGAAGAATGTATGCATTAGTTGAAGACAACGATGAACTTTCAAAACTTTTTGAGAAAAAAGATGCGCCAATGTGGATTGCTTTATTCGATAAATTCTCAAAACTTGAAATAGATGATTCTAAGTTTAAAGAGTTTTTAGAGGCATTTATTGGTGGGTTAAGAGAAACCAAAATTAATGGAGAATCTTTCGATGAAATTAAGGGAAATAAATCTACAAAGAACAGAAATACAATCTTTGGCAAATTAGAGTATCTTGAATCTCTTATGATGGATTTCTTCCATATTAACAAGGAAGATATTGTTGAATCTTTTGAGACAACAGACAGATTTGATGCATTTGCAACAAAATTTGAGAACACAGAGTTAATGGAAGCACTTGGCGTTCCAATGGGAAGTGATATTGATAGAATTGCTGCACAGACACTTATGACAGTATGTGGAAAGACAGATTTCTCTGATAAGGCAATTCAGGAATTTATCACAGCTGATGAATATACAAAAGATAACATTGAGGATGTGGATCTGTACCTGGATGAAGTGAATGAATGGAGTCTGGAGCTTCCAGCCGGTACTACACTTCTCAAGGCAAAATACGTTCCTGCAATGGTAGGATTCGTAAAATATACATATGATAACGATACAAATACAGATGCTCTTAATTGGTTTAAAGATTATGCTTTCCAGTGTACAAAACCAGAAAATGATGTTCAGAAACTTCTCGATGATATGAAGGAAGATTTTAATTCATATTTAACATACAAAGAAAATAAGACAGCGTAAGGTAGGTGGTGATAAATATGGCTATATTTTGTAGACATCCAAAAAGTGTAATTGTCGCAAAATCAAATGTGATCCAGTTTGACAAGAGTGGGTTTCCTATGAGACTTGAGACTATGGAGTGTTTGATTTGCGGTAAGAAGTATTATGCTTGGAATTATATTAAGAAAAGTGAACTTGATGAACTGAGCACAGGAAAATCTGTGCTCTGCAAGTGGGAGAATGTGGAATGATTTTAGAGCCTGGTGAAGAAAATGATTTTTATAAACTACAAGACGATATAGATTATTGCAGAAAATTACAAGAAGACCTTTTAGATAGAAAATGGGAGAGAATATATAAAAAAAGGTGCCAAAAATATTATCTTCCATTAAATAAGATAATAAGAAAAATTGAGAGTGAAAATTGGTCTAATATACCTTCTATACCATCTATAAGAACAGAGCTTAAAGAATTTGTTTACCATAATACATTTCAAATTTCTGGCATAATTGATTTATTCAAATATTGTAAGGATTTTCATCTTGATATTCCTAAATGTGCAAAAAATATGATATGTGAAGCTTGTGCCTGTAATGGTTGTGAATTTATGAAAGATCACTTAGGTTATACCTGTGAAGATTGTAAAAAGGACTATTACACAGGATATCAAGGATATTGTGAAGAATAAAACGGAAAGGATATTAAATTATGATTATTATATTAATATTGGTCATTATGTTACTTATTGCTTTTGTTCTTATTGCATATAAAAAAAGTTCTGAAATCTATATTGATATTATATGTGCAGTACTAATAATCCTATCAATAACCGGCTTAGTTCTTTGTATTCCAACTATAGCTATAGAGCAGTGTAATACCGAAAAGAAAGTACATTCAAAGCAAATTGAGTATGAATCACTTATAAAGCAATGTCAGATTATTTCAAGTGAATATGAAGATGTTTCCAAGGCAAATGTAATTCAAAATGTATATAAATGGAATAAAGAAGTTTATGATGCAAAATATTGGGCAGACAATCCTTGGACCAACTGGTTTTTGAACCAGAGAGTAGTGGATTCGCTGAAGTATATTGATCTGGAAGATTACGGATTATAAAAGAAAAGGAGAATTTTATGGCAGAGTGTTATAGATGTCCATACACAGAAAAAGTACAACGGAAATTTGAAATAACAACACACTGTAATCTGGAACCAACACATATGGACGTAAGTTATTTTTGCTATGAAAAATATAAAGATGAAGAAAATAATTTATGTCCATTTGTTTATAAAGGAACTAGATTTCCTGGTGTTGATTATAGAAAATACGAAACAGAATTTTTAGAAGCGAAAGGATGATTATTTATGGGTAAATTTAAAATTGGAGATAAGGTAGTTGTAACTGCACATAATGGTAATATATCAAACCCAATTGTTTACTCTAAAGATCTTTTTAATTTGGTTGGAACAATATGTGATGTGCATTGTTCATATTGGTCTGATGAAAGTACATCTTATGGAGTTAAATTTGAAGAGTACATTGATGGACATAACTGTGATGGAAATTGTGAATACGGTTATGGACAGAATGTAAATGAGAATTATTTAAAATTATACGATGGAAAGAAAAGTGAGGATAAAACTATGCAGAAAGAAAAACATGAAAAGAAATCACTGGAGCAGCAGATCAAAAGAGAAATACGAAAGTAAGAGAAATGTATTAAATGTAAGAATTGGATTTGCAGGACACGAACAAAGTTTAGTTCCTAAAAAGGTTTATTACGATTCAACGACAAATACAATTGTAATTGATTTTGGAGATAGCGTTGGAAAAATTAAAGCAAAACCAATTGCTAATGATAAGTATGATCCAAGTGTAGCATTCAATATTATTGCTGCAAAGGCAATTTATAAAAGGTTCAACTTTCCGTTTGAGTCTGATATGAGTTCTTTTGAAGCAAAAATAACTGCAAAATATTTATTACATAAGAATACCGGTATTGCACTTGATAAATACATTAAGTATCTTAAAAATATGGTGCAGACATTTTTACAGGAGGATGCAGAATTAGAAAAGGCAGAACAGATTCGTAAAAATCAGAAAGCTAAAAACAGAATTCGAAAAGAAAGACAGAAGCAGAGAAGACAGAATAGAAAATAAGAATAAATTAAATATCAAATAAGAAGATTAGAGTGTCAGGTGATAAGCTTGGCACTCTATTTTTATATAAGGCAGGTGAGAATATGTGAGTTGTTTAATTAGATATAACTATCAATATGTGTATATTGACAGCGAAAGCAAAATGAAACTTGGGTCTAAAGCTAGAGCAAAGGTTTTTGATGACCAAAAGGCAAGAAATCTCATTAAGAGTCCACCGAAAAATATGCGGTTATATAAATTTGAGCTTGAACCTTTGACTGAAGGCAAAACAGAACAAGAAATCAAACAAGAACAGATTTTGATGAGAGCTGCACAACATGCCAAGAAAACTGGTTGTTATACAGAAATAAAAAATGACAATAAACCAAAAGAGAAATCAGAAGTAAATGATGTAAACAACATAGATAACTGGCTCAAGAAGCTGAGTACCTGTAATGGAATAAAAAGGGAAGCTCAAGAGAGACTGGATTATCTGAGCGAAAAGTTAAGTCTGATCGACCAGGCGCAGGATATTATTTTACATATGATAGAGAAAAATGAACATCCAAATGCACCAACGGCTTATAAACAGCGAATGAAAATCCTGGAGATCAGAAAGAAAAGAAGAAAAATCAAAAACGAAATGATTATCGTACAGATGATTGTGGCAAATGATTTGTCATCAAGAATGTACGATCACATTTCAGCAGTTTCAAATGGATTGCAGTATCCTCAGAATTTGGATGAAAAATACAATCTTGATGTTGCAGATGAGTTACTTAAGCAGTTCGATCAGTTGTAAAAGGAGGAATGAATATGTTTGTAAAAGCACAGAACGGAAAAAGATTTATTAATCTGGCTAATGTAACAGATATTTATTCAGAAAGAAAAACTGAAGGGGGTAAACAGAAATATGTGTTGTACTTCGATAAGATTCCTGGTGGAAGTTTTAGCAAACAGGAAAGTATAGATAGGGTTCTTATACTGCTTGAAAATAGAGTACAAGAGAAACAGAGTGCTGAAATTATTGATGGCGAACCATCAAAGATTATCTATTATCAGGACCAGGTGTTCCAGATCCCAAATGAGGATGATTTAGTATGAAGAAACAATTATCTGCAAAAGATAAAGCATTTGAAAAAGAAAAAGCTGAGTATAGAAAGCAAATCAGAGAATTAAACCATGAACTGAATTCGGTAAAGTTTGAATTACACGATAAATTACATAGTATGCAAATGGAACTTGATTCTAAAAATGATGAGATGAAAAATATGCAGAAGATAATTGATGAACTAAAAATGTATGCAAAGTTATCCGATGATCAACTGAAAACATTATTAGAAGCAAGAGAATTTGATAAAAAGATATATGGTTATTTTTCTAAAATATTTAAAGAAGGTTTGATATGAGGAAGAATAGAGCAATTGTATACATAATGATGTGGATCTGTTGCAGTATTGTTACCGCAATATCTGTGGCAGCCACAAAGCAATATTATTGTTTAACTACGATGGTGGTACCGTTGGCATTTATGCTGATGGATGAAATGTTTTTTGGAGGTAGAAGATGAGAGCCATAGCTTGCACAATGATTGGTTTTGTTGTGTTTTATATAGCAGGACACACAAAAAAAGATGCCATAATGCTTAGAGGAGCTTATTCTTTAACCGCTCATGTATTTTTGGCACTTGCGATTATTTTAATGATTTTAGGGAAATAGGAGAGACAAATTATGAGAGATCCAAATAGAATTGATAAATTTTGTAATGAATTAGCTGCAATATGGAAAAGTAATGCCCCAGACTGGAGATTTGGACAGTTAATGAGTAATTTTCAAAGATGGTGCGCAGTAATGAAAATTGATATTTTCTTTCCGGAAGAAAAAGAAATGCTTAGATTATTTAAAGAATTTCTTGGTGTGAATGATACAGGAAATGAAAAAAAGACATGGGACGAAATGATGTTTTGTTCACCACTTGATTTCAAAGATCTTGATGGAAATAAATATGACCAATGGCCAGAGGGTGTCATTTATACTCCTGGAATAAAATTAACTGGAATATTAAAAAAGAAAGCGAGAACAGATTATTGTGGAGTGACTACAAAAGATGCAAAAAAGATAATTGACAATATATCTGATAAGCGAAAACAAAATGTAAAAGTTGTTATTGGAAATAGAGCAGAAGTCTGTGATGCAATTTTATATATTATCAAATCTAATTACGGATTAATTGTATCTGTCGATGATGCTGAAGAAATTAAATTCTGTGAAGAACTTTTTGAAAAGGCAACAATTTAAAATTGGAGTTTTATCTGAAAAGAAATTTATAAAAGAAGAATAGAAAAATGAGTAAATTAGTTATTAGAGAACATGATTGTAAAAGATGTGAGAAAGATAATGGTTGTGAGTATAAGAAATATCAGGATAAATTTGAAAGCAATGTAGAAAAGCAGTTTAGAGATAAAAATGAGGTAATGTTTGAAATAAGCTGTAAGTTCTATAAAGAAGCATAAGTTGAATTTCTGGAATAAGTAAAAATGGAAATTGGAAGCAATGATTGTGAGGTGATGATATATATGATTGTTGGGATGTAAATGGAAAACTGAATAAATTACATATAATAATCAATCTTTAATATGAAAAGATTGTGGTATATTTTGAGCTTTATGCTGCTGATTTTATCTGATCAGTATACCAAATGGTGAGGGATATTTCCACTCACTAATACTTATGTTAATAGAGTTCAAGACATAAAATAGTTGAGGTTTTGTTACTCTATAAAATAACATGAGCACAAAACAAAAGCCTCACAGAGTGTTATTCTATGAAGGTTTTGTTACTCTATAAAATAACATGAGCACAAAACAAAGCTTCCCTGGAATCATTGTCATTTAGGTTTTGTTACTCTATAAAATAACATGAGTACAAAACAATGAGTTAGCTGAAGCATTGGAAGATCTGGTTTTGTTACTCTATAAAATGAGTGCAAATAATAAAAATAAGGATAATAATTATGAAGAAAAATAATAAAGAATCAAATACATATATAAAAGCGATGAAAATTAAAATTATTCCAATTTGTGATATTAAAGAAGAGAATTTAAGAGATAAATATTATAAAGAGCTTTATCAGTATTTACGTGATAGTATTTGGGCACAAAATGCAGCATTAAATTATGGTCTTGCTATGACTAGAGATGCCTATGTACTTCATAAGAATGAAGACAAGATAAAAGATATTTATTTTAAATTAGCTCATCAAACACCTAATCCAAGTATGGCTTCCGAAGCAAGATTGAAAGAAGTATATGAAGCAGCTCCGATTACGCAAGAGTATATTGATAATAAAGTTGAGGAATTTAAAAAATCAAATAGCAAAAAGAAGAAGCCTTTGACCGATGAAGGCGTTAAAAAGAAAACAGATTCAATAAATAATATGTATAAGAAATTTATTGGATTATCAAAAGAAGATATTCAGGAATTAATTGATAAGTTAGATGATTATTGTGCTTATCCTGAAGAGATTTATGAAAAATTTGCAAATGGATTTAGTACACCGGCTTATGTTACGCAGCAAATAAAAGACTACTGGAATACAGAAGGCGTAATGACAAAAGTGATTTATAGTATGAGTGATAAACTCAGGAGTGTTAAAAATTCTAACCCTTTAACTATCCCACCAAACTTGTTCTACAACAAGAAAAATGATCTAATTGGAATAACGCATTCGTATAATACATATTTAGAGTTTGTAGAAGCATTAATGAATGTTTATGATGCAAATTTATTTTTAGAGCTTCCGTACAAAAAAGGATATGACAAAATGAAATTCAAACTCATTCTTGGAAATCCATGCAAATCACATGAGGTGAGGATATCATTACAGAAAATTTTTGAAGAATATTATAAAATTAGAGGGAGCAAGATTGGATTCGTAAGAAATAAAAAGACTGGTAAAAATACAGATTTAGTTCTTTATCTTTCTGTTGAAATTCCAAAAGATACATCAATCGAATTAGATGAAAATACAGTTGTTGGAGTTGATCTTGGACTTGCCGTACCTGCTGTTTGTGCATTAAATAATAATCCATATCCAAGAAAATATATTGGGAAAAAACTTGAATTATTAAAGAAGCGAACTCAATTTAAAAATAGACGAAAAAAATTACAAAGCGAATTAAGAGATGCAAGGGGCGGTCATGGCAGAAGAAGAAAGATGAAAGCAATGGATCGCTTAAGTGAACTTGAAAAGAATTTCGCTGATACATATTGCCATAAAGTAGCCAAAAAAGTTGTTATGTTTGCACTAAAAAATAAGGCAAAATATATTAACTTAGAAATGCTCAAAGGATATAGAGCTGATGAAAAAGTACTTCAGAATTGGAGTTATTATCGAATTCAGATGTATATTAAAATTCTTGCAGAAAGATATGGAATAATTGTTAGATTTATTAACCCATGTTATACATCTCAAGTATGTAGTGTATGCGGTAATTGGCATCCAGGCAATAGACCAAAAGGAGATAAAGGTCAAAAATATTTTGATTGTCATAATGATAAATGCGAATCACACACTAAAAATAAAGGTAAGGGATATACATTGAATGCAGATTATAACGCTGCAAGAAACATTGCTATGTGCGATTTATTTATGGATAATAAATCAGAAATCACAGAAGAAGATAAAAAGATTGCAAGAGAAAAATATGGAATTCCTGAACCAGTAAAAAAAGAAGAAAAGATTGCGGCTTAATTGCCGCATATGCATACATTAATTATTAGATGTATGTGGTAAATTTTAAGCATGACTGTACTCAAGGCGGAATGCTGCCAATATTGTCTTATTGGTTTACCATATGGTGAGGTCATTGGCACTCACTAAGTCTATGTAAATATACTTGAGGGTTAATAACCATATTGTTTTACATAGATGTAAAACGACAGAATACTTCCGCCACGGCTCTGTGTAGGTTAATAACCATATTGTTTTACATAGATGTAAAACTCGAAAGTCCAGGAGTAGCTTGATGAAATAGGTTAATAACCATATTGTTTTACATAGAAATTGAAAAGAAGTCAATGTTGGTGAGTTGTTAGAAGAACTTACTGATGATATTCCTGCTTTTGACGATAAGACATTTCTCTTGGCAAATAAATTGTTTAATGAAATTATTATGCAGGAGAAAATAGCTAAGTAAAGAGGTAGAGATAAATGGTTTATATAGAGAGAACAGATTATAATAAAGTAATTTCCATAAAACTTATGATTCCAGGAACTTGTAATGCAAAATGTACTTTCTGTTATATGAAAGATTATAAATCTAGCGTATTGAAAAATCAGAAGGATGAATTTTTAAATAATTATTTATCATCATTAAATAAAATTATTTCTAAGATAGGAGATAAAAATCCTATCTCTTTAGATATAACAGGAAATGAGCCAACATTTGATATTAAATTTTTACAGAAAGTTTTGACACAGCTTAAAGAAGAGAATATTAAGAATAAGGTTCAAAGAGTAACAATGACAACAAATGGATTTCATTTGAAAGAAAGTATTCCTTATCTGGAAGGCGTTGTTGATTATGTAAATATTTCTGTTCATGATTACCGCCTGGATGAACGCAGAGATATAATGGGATTTAAAACATTTACAGATCAGGAATATGCAGAAATGATCGAGGGTTTAAGAAAAATTGGGATTACCACTTCAGCAGTTTCTGTTATCCATAAATACATTCCTAATTTTCCAAAATGGTTTGAAGAGTTTACAGACTGGTGCAATGATTTAGGATTTATTTCTCTTAGAATCCGCTGCGATGTGTTCTGGAACCAGAAAGAGTTATTTGACTTTTATATGAAATATGGACTAAAGCAGGATGATTATACAATCATTGATCACGAAGAAACGCCGGATTCTCACTGGTGTAGACTTAGAAGATATGATAAATTTAGAGTATTTTTCTTAAAAGGAGTTTTAGATACTTCACTACTTACTAAGGGGATTGAGTATGTAATTGCTGACGATGGAATTTGTTATTGCGACTTTTATAAGAGAACAAAAATGGAAGATTGTAGATATGAGATTGGAAAAATTTATGACCTGGTAATGACATAAAACAACAGTTTTATGGGAAAAATGACCCTTGTAAAACCCTTATAAACAAAGGGATTGCGAAAACGGCATTTTGAGAAAATTCACAAAAAATGAAAAAATTACATATCAAACGAAACTTTTATTACTTATTAAATGGAGGCAAGAAAATGTTATATGGGCTTATTGACTATGATTATGATTATCATGAATTAATAGGATATACAGAAGATTTAGACGAAGCATATAAATATAGTGCAATAAAAGGATGCGAAATCGAGCCACTTGAAAGATTAAAAAGTGATATTGATTATAGTCAATATAAATTTGTTTATCATTATGGCATTTCTTTTAAATTTTCTAATAAGACTAATAAATATGAAAGAAAAGATTTTCCAGACGATGTTCCAGAGAGTGACTATTGTAGATGCTGTGTAAAAAATATTGGATTATACAATTTTGTTTCTTATGACAAGGGGCACTATATACGATTTGGAATTTTTCTTAAAGAAAGAAATCTTGAATTAGCATATAGCACAGCAGAGACATATATGAAAGATTTACTTTCTCGTGGTGATGGAAAGATTACTCAAGAAAATGTTGATGCAATGAATGATGAATTTTCGAAGGAATATAGAGAAGAGCAAGAACGACTCAAAGCGGAAAAAGAGCGTGAAAACAGAATTAGAGCATTTGAAGGTAAAATTCGTAAACTGGAATCAGATATAAAAAATAAAGAAAACGATTTACAGAAATTAAAAGAAGAATATGAAAAAGAAATTGGAAGTAAATAATAGCTGAAAAGCATTATAAAAAATATATAAATAAAAAAAGGAGAAAAGATAATTATGATGAACAATTTTTTAAACGGTATGTTTGGTAAAGTAGGTAACGGAATGTGCAGACTTTCTATGAGTGGCGGTATTGCAGTAAAAACATCTAATGGTTATAAAAGTTATAATGTGAAGACTGGTAGACTTACAAATTGTGACAATTTTGCATTTGATATTGGACAGGATTTCTTCTTTATTATTCCAACAAACAAAGTTAGTGCAGGTGATATTATATTTGCAAATGGAAAGCCTAAATGTGTTATTAAAGTAGAGAAGAATATGATTACGGCAATTAATTATGAAGATTCTACTGTAGAGAATATTGTTCCTGAGCGACATGTATTTATGGGAAATACATATTTTTATGGAAAGATTGTTTCTTTACTTGGCAGTAATATTACTAAGGGTAAAAACGGAATGAACAATATTTTCAAATATATGATGCTATCTCAGATGATGAATGGAAATGGTTCTACTGGAACGGCGAGTAATATGAACTCAATGCTTCCGTTTATGATGATGGGTGGAAATATGAGTGATATGTTTGATGGAATGTTTGATTTTGATACCGTAGATAACACAGATGAAGATGATAATGTAGATGCAGAGGAGGAAGAATAATTATGGGATGTGGAACATGGGATACAGATAGTTTTAGAAGTTATTCAACATCTAAAGGACTTACAACTGATAAGTTAGGATTTGTTACTTCAAGTGTTTCTAATCAAGAAATGTTTAAGGCAAGAGATTTAGATCCTGCACTTGATCCAAAAGATGTTATTAGAGAATGTTGTGATTCTGATGATCACCCAAATACATTGCCAGTGATTTTAGCCCTGGATGTAACTGGATCAATGGGACAAGCTGCCGTAGAGGTAGCTAAGAAGCTCAATAGCATTATGACAAAATTGTATGAAAATATAAAAGACGTTGAGTTTATGATTATGGGTATTGGAGATTTAAGCTGTGATTATTATCCTATTCAGGTATCTCAGTTTGAATCTGATATCCGTATCGCAGAGCAACTTGATAAAATTTACTTTGAGTTTGGCGGTGGTGGAAATATGTATGAATCTTATACAGCTGCCTGGTATTTTGGACTTCATCATACTAAGCTTGATTGCTGGAATCGTGGTAAACGAGGAATTATTATTACTATTGGCGATGAGAGAATAAACCCGTATCTTCCGATGCATGGTAGACGCTCTGGTTTAGTAGATGCCCTCGGTGATAATCTTGAAAAAGATGTGGAGACTCCAGAATTATTTGAAGAGACCACTAAGAAATTTGATATTTATCATATTCACGTAAATCATGGTCGTAATTATGATGAAGAAAATATTGAAAAATCCTTTAAATCAATTCTTGATGAGGAACATTTTAAAAAGGCAAATCTTGATAACATTACAGAAACCATCGTAAATATTATTGTTGGTGCAGCAGAAAAGGATGAAAGTTATATAGCACCTGTATCAGCTATTGATCAGGTAGTTACAAATGAAAACGGAGAAATTGTTTGGTAAAATAAAATAGGAGATTGAGATGATGAAAGACATTAAGATTGTGATTGGTGCAAATGCAGGAGATGAAGGAAAAGGTTTAATGACTGATTACTTTTCACAGAAACCTAATAGTATTGTAGTGTGTTCTAATGGTGGAAGTCAAAGAGGACATACCGTAATGACACCGGACGGAATCAGACATGTCTTTCATCATTTTGGTTCTGGAACTTTTAATGGGGCTGTTACATATTTGCCAAAAGAATTCATTGTAAATCCACTTATTTTCGTTCAAGAATTTAAAGAACTGATAAATAAAGGTGTAGTTCCTATTGTTTATGCTCATTCAGACTGTATGGTTTCAACACCTTACGATATGATGGCAAATCATATTGTTGAAGAAAATCGTGGAAAACAAAAGCATGGCAGTTGTGGGTTAGGAATTTTTGAAACCATTAAGAGGTATGAAAGTGACATTACCGATTTTGATAAGGTAAAAGATTATTACCTTGAGAAGTTTGAAAAAGAAGGAATTGTGTTATCTGATAGTTGGAAAAAATTATTTAACGACAAAGGAATATACGAACATTTTCTTGAAGACTTAGATTTTATGAATGACCATATTGAGATAACCAGGGATGAAAGCTTTCTAAATATATTTGATCACATTATCTTCGAGGCAGCTCAAGGGTTATTACTCGATCAGAACAATCTAAAATACTTTCCACATCTTACTCCATCTAACACAGGTCTGAAAAATCCAAAAGAAATTATTGAAAGAGTAAATTGGAATGATGAATTAAATATAGAAGTATGTTATGTAACACGTACATATTTAACCAGACATGGTGCTGGTCCGTTTCCAACAGAATGCAATAAAGACGAAATTAATGCCGAAATGTATGATAAGACAAATGTTCCAAACCATCATCAGGATACTTTGAGATATGGAAAACTAGATTTAAATAAACTTTATCAGAGAGTTATAGCAGATGTAGGAGATTTTGAGTGTGAAAGATCTATTACTATTACGCATTGCAACGAATTTAGAATAGATGATGATAAATTTGGGAAGTTATTCTCAGGCTGGAATATTTATAAATCAGATGGTGAAACACACAATGATATTTTGAGGTATAAAGATGGATAAAGAAAAGTTAAAAAGAGAATTATATAATTTAGCATCATCCGATCAGTACGCAAGATTGTTTTTATCTGTAGAAGATCCTGAACTATTTTCTTGTAGTGTGGATGATACTAAGTATGTATTAAGGCTATTAGTAGAAATATTAACACAGAATTTGTTATCATTTGATGAAAACTGCGAATTAGAAACAATAATAAATAAATTTGCTGGTTTAAATAAGAAAACAAATTCTACATATACAAATGAAATATGTTGGTAAAGGAGATAAAAATGAAAAGTAGAGGTACCGGTTGGAAAGTGGTATTAATCGCAATTGCAATTATTATTGCTGTAGCTCTCATGGCTGTCTTTGGAGTTCAGAGCTATAAAAATAGAGCTATTAATATGGAAGAACAGGTGTTAACTGCAAAATCTGACATAAATATTTAGGAAAAGCGAAGAGTAGATTTACTTGGTAACCTGGTTGATTGCGTAAAGAATTATGATAAACATGAATATGATACATTAAAGGCAATCGTGGACGGTCGTTCATCTGATGACGATAAAGCTGCAGAAATCAAAACTTCTATTAAGGCAGTATCTGAGGCATATCCGGAATTAAAATCCAATGAGAATTATAAACAGCTTATGAATGAGTTGGCAACAACTGAAAATTTAATCGCAAATTATAGAGAAAATTATAATAAACAGGTAAAAATTTATAATGGTTATGTTCGTGCGTTCCCACAGAGTACGTTTCTTGATTTTCTTGGATATGAGAAACAGGATTATAAACTATTAGACTTTGGTGACGACCTTCAGGATGCACCACAGGATTTGTTTGGAGAGGATTAATTTATGAAAAAGAAACAAAAATGTGATAGGCATTTTTATGTGACACTTGGTTGTGGTAAATATTATGCAGTAATAGAAGAAAATGATTGTCATAAAATTTACATAATTTCACCTTGTATATGTGAAAAATGTAAAGATTTTGAATTTGGATCTTTGAGTCCAAGCATATTTCCTCACACACAAGAAGGCTACGAAAATTACAAAAATGCGATTCAAGTTTTTAAGAATTGTAAGTATAAACCATTTGAAGAATTTGAAAAGGAATGCCCTGAATATTATGAAAAAATTGTAGAGAAATTGAGGATTGAAAATGAAAAACATAAAGTTTCGGAACTTTACGATTACTAAAAGAGAAATTCTTGTAAGTATTGTAATCGCAGCCTTAATGATTATGTTTGGCTTTCTGATCAGCACGAAATGGTCAGAGAGCCAACAGGAATCTGATATTAAATATAACAAGGCAATTCAAATAGATAATGATACAGATCTGTTCCAATATGGAATGGACACAAATGTTGGTAATGCATTTGTTTATGGGGAGCTGAAAGCTGTAGATTCAGTTACATATCCGGAAATTGGTGGAGGATACATGTATGTTAGAAAAGTAGAAGAACATTATAATATGCATACTCGAACTGTTACGACTACTGACTCAAAAGGGGAAAAGCATACAAGAACAGAAACATATTGGACCTGGGATTATGCCGGAGAAGAAGATAAAAGTTGTAAAACGATTAATTTTTGTGGAATTGATTTTGATAGCAGTAAAATTCCATTTCCAGGGAAAGACTATATTGATACATTGAGTGGTGGTTACCATGTAAGATTTAAATACTATGGTGTTCCTGCAGTTAATAAAGGGACTATATTCACAAATCTTAAAGATAAAACCATAAATAATACTAAATATTATAACAATATGGATCTAGATGAAACTTTTAAATATGTTACAACACATTTTCCAATGTGGTTGTTTTGGGTATTATGGATTATGTTGACAGGAGCTGCCGTGTTCGGGTTTTGCTATTTGGAAAACAGATGGTTGGAGTAAAAATATGGATAAAATTAATAATTTAGAATATAGAGGATTCCATGCAAAGTTTAATCACGATTTAAAAATAGGATGTATTGTTGACATTGAGGACCTAGTAACATTTGAAGCCGAACATAGCAGTGATATTGAATTTGAATTTCATAAAGCAGTAGATGATTACATGTCATTTTGTAAAGAAGTTGGAAAAAAGAGAATTAAAAATTGTCCTGGTATTGCTACGCAGTGTCGTGGAAAGATTGTAATGGTAGAACCACATCCGAGATTTAAGGGAGCTTGGAGATTTGAATTAAATGGTGAAACTTGGGTAAGTAGTAGTTGGGCGTTTGAAGAGGGTTATTGATGGATATTTTTAATGATAAGAATGTATATGTTTACACAGAAAATGACACAGTGTTTATTCTTCCTAAAGATCAAGATAAACCAGTGAAAATTTGTTATGAAGATCCTAATAGACGAATTGTTGCAAACAATGATGGCTCTATAACAATTGAAGATACAGTATCGTTAGAATGGCTTGCAAATCATATTGTCGATAAGGAAGATTATGAGAAAATTGAGAATGCCTTAAAAGAAGCTATAAGCAAAACAAAGTATATTATATGTGAAGTGCGATAAAAAATATGTTTTACGGAAGTGTATATACATATGGTTAAATTGCAAAATATTGGGGTAAAAATGGGCTGTCCAGATGTTAGTTATAAAATTATGTGCCAACGCTTTGATAAGCTGATTTATAGTCGAAATGATATTGATTTGTCAGCTGATATAAAAGAGTTGGAAAATAGAATTCAAAGCAAGGAACATACACCGGAATATTATTTTAATGCTGGAGTGATTGCCAGAGGATGTCTGGACGAGATCCATGAGAACGGTGATGCAGTTAATGCTTACATCGGTGGATTAAATCAGTTCTGCTGGTTAATCGGATTAGATGATGAAGAGGATGACGAGGATGAAAATAACTAAATTTCCAGATAAGTGTGATCCAAATAAAATATTAATGGATACAATTATTAAAAGAAATAGTGTATGTCCATGCTGTGGAGAGAATAAGTTTTGTACAGTTAAAGACGAATTAGATGCGATAAAGAAACATGAAAAATTATCCGGTGTTAGACAAATTAGTGGTGTTCGAAGATTGGGATTTCAAAAACCTTGGTATAAACATGTTTTTCAAGGAGAGAAGTGGTGGAATTCATTATTATTCAAATGCGAAACTTGTGGAGCAGAATGGGAATCAGAAGAGTTTCCGGATATTGAATGTTGTATTGAGGAATAAGATGGATAAGATCATATATTTTGAACTAAATAATTGGATTCCTGGAATGTTCTATCCAGACGATGAACCATTCAGATTATGGATGAAAAATGATTTACAAATCAAATTTGATGATGAGAATTGGGTAAAGAAAAGCAGGTTATGTGTAGTTAGAGAATTAATTGATATGTCTTCAAATTATTGTATTACTGCTACACGAGAATGGGTTATGAATAATTGTCCAAAGCTACTCACTGATTATACAGAATTTCTTAGATATAAAGATGATGGTAAGGTATATGGACGATTTGGGACGGAATTTAAAGAATACCGAGAAGAAAATATTGGTATATGGGATTTGGAGGAAAACTATGAGCGATAAAAATTTTTTGGTTGGAGATACTGTTTGGTTTTATATTAGAAAACACGATTTTATATCTAAGGGAATTATAAAAGAAATATTTGTTTTAGATGAAATTCCTTTTGCACTTATTAGGAATGGACATATGGAAACTAAAATGCCTATTTCGCAAATATTTCATGATGATCTTAAACTTATTGCTTGGATAGAGAAAGAAGAGAAAGCAAATGTAAAACGCATAAAAGATAATATTCATGATGCGAAAGAGCTGGTTGAACTTATGTATTCTGTAATCGAAGACTGTGAATTTATGCCAGTGGCAGATTTAAATGATAAGAAAATTGCTATTAAAGAAAGAGCAAAAGAAATTTTTGATGTAAAAATAAAATAGAAGCAAAATTTGATTGGAGTGATTTCAAAGAATGAAGAAAAAAATTTTAGCCGCAATTACAGCCGGATTGATCTGTATATCAGTAATTGGTTGTGGGAAATCATATCAAGAAGCTATAAGTGCCAACACCGCGAATGGGGCAACTAGGTCGAATGGATATTTTACGGAGATTGTAAAATGGGGTGATGGTAACTACACAATTGTTTATGCGAATGATACAAAAGTAAAATATTTTATATACAGTGGTTATAATCAATACGGCATAACACCACTTTACAATGCAGATGGAACATTACAGGTTTATGACGGAGAATGATTTATGGAATTAATGAGAAGAAAAATACATGGTGAAGTGCGAAAAGTATGGACCTGCGAGATTACATGGTTCTTAGATCAAGTAGCTGGGTTAGATGAGCGACTTCATTATATTGTAATAAATGACTTAATATTGTTTGATGATGAAGATCCTGCGACATATTACATTAGAGTTCCTGGTGGAACAGTAGGAAGCATCTTTTTGGATGATGATCATAATATTAAAGAGATTTTTATTGATCCGAATGATGTTGTAAAAAGTTATCCAGCAAACATTAATAAGCAGGTGAGAAAATTTGTAGGTGAAAGGATGATGGTAGAGTAAATGGAATTTAAACCAGGTAATATTGTAAAAATGATTGATACATATTGGCATGGATCGTTAAATGAATCAAGAGAAGATATTGGTAAGTTGTTTGTAATAGAATATTCTTATGGAGAAAAATATGGTAACGGAAAATGTTACGGAGGATATTCAATTCTCAGTATGGAAAACGGATCTAGTTCTTCTTGGTGGAACGATAGTCAATTGGAGTTTGTAGAAGATGGAAAGGTTGAGCTTATAGACGAATTAAAAAGGAAATATGAAGAGATTACAAACCAACAAAAAGACCTTAAATGGATAAAAGAACATTTTTCAGAAAGTTTACCTACAGATTCTATACTGACATTATTTCATAAAATTGGATATGAGTCAGCATTTGAACGGAATGGCGAATTCTATTGTTTGGCAATGGATTGGTTATCGTTTTATCCTGCATTTCTTTTATTGTTTGATAAAGAATTTGATTTAATGATAAAACTTCTTGAAACTGGAACAAATGAGAAATATAGAGATAAATATTTAAGAAATTTTACTGCCTTATATAATGAAATTCATGGTACAGACAAAAAGGTTGGTGAGTAAATGGAACTGTTAAAATGTCCCTTTTGTGGGAGTGATAAACTAAAAGTAGAGCATAAAAATAAATTCAAAGACATTCGTAGAAATTTTATTCGGATGAGTTTTTCTGTACGTTGTAACTCTTGTCATGCCAGAGGTGGTATTGTCACACGAGATATTAATTACGGTAAAGAAGCGGAAGAAATTTCTAAAGCAAAGAATAAGGCAATTGAGAAGTGGAATATGAGATATATTAATAGCCTTTTCAAAAGCCTTTGTTCTGAAATGAGAGAAACAACAGCAGAAGAACAAGAAGCAATAAATCGATGTATAAGTGAGCAGTATATAGACACTGGCATTAATATTTGGGACTTATTGAACACTGTTGAGAATAAAAAGAAGGGCAGAAGAAATGAGACTGATTGATATTGATAAAGAGATAGAAAAATTAGAGAAAGAAATCGAATCTTTAAAAGAAGAACTTGACTTTGTTATAAGAAATGATCCAAATAAAATTAATAGGATAAAATATCTTCAAGATAATATCAGTAATTATAAATATTTTATAAGTTTACTTAATTCATTTGAAACCGCTTATGATCTGAATAAACTAATGGATGGCTTAAATGAAATTCTTAAAGATGAAATTTCTCAGACTGTTGCAGATTGTGTTTACGAATGTGTGCAGCAAGGCTACTGGTAATACGATAAAAACGATATTTAATAGGAGGAATTATGAAAGAAATTAGAAGTTTTTTATGCGATAAGAAACCAGATTTATTCGACTATATTGCCTCCAGGGATATTGCACAAAAAGATAATTGTGTTATATGTCTTCAATGGATTGTTCCGTACTCTGGTACATATAGTGAAGTGATTTACGGAAATGAAAGTGACGAAGATTTAGAAGCAATGGATAAGAAACGATATGTATATCCTATGTAAGAAGGGAGAAATAATATGCCAGTAAATGATGATCTTGGTAAAAGAATGAAAGAATATTATGAGCAGATTTCAAAGACAAAATTAATGCGAAGATGTCCGGTTGTATTGAGAATTGATGGTAGGGCATTTCACACATTTTGTCGTTCATTTGATAAACCTTTTGATAATATTTTGATTAAAACAATGCAAGATACAATGAAATACTTATGTGAGAATATTGGGGGTTGTGTACTTGGATATACTCAGTCTGATGAAATCTCTTTACTGCTTATTGATTATAAGAAATTAGATACCGCAGCTTGGTTTGATTATGAAGTACAGAAACTTTGTTCTATATCAGCAAGTATGGCAACTTTAGCTTTTAATAAGTTCTTTTATGATAATGTTGAATTTAGTTTCCAGGAAGAATACGCAAAGATTAATGAAAAAATTACTAATAAAGAAATTAATTCTGAAGAAGCAGAGCCTATGTTTGATAAATTAGAAGACGAATATTATGATAAATACTATTCTCAGTGTAACAAAGCAATGTTTGATTCAAGATGCTTCAATATTCCGAAAGAAGAAGTAACAAATTATTTCTACTGGCGACAACTCGATGCCACACGCAATTCTATTCAAATGGTTGGACAAGCAATTTTTTCACATAAAGAATTACAGAATAAATCATGTAATGATATTCAAAATATGTTATTAACTGAAAAAGATATCAACTGGAACGATCTTATAACTTATAAAAAGCGTGGAAGCTGCTGTGTGAAAAAAGAATATACCCAAGATGATATTACACGAACCAAATGGGTAGTAGATAAGAATATCCCTATTTTTAAAGGCGAAAATCGCAGCTACATTGATGATTTAGTATTCGTTGGAGAGTGATATTATAATGAAAGTATACAAAGAAAAGCAGTTTCTTGTTTTCAATTTTGAAAAAGTTGATGATAAAGAGGATGTTAGATAATAAAATGAATGAAGTTACGTTTACAATAAGTCATTGCAATGATTGTCCAGAAAGTCTATTTTGGAAATTTGGACTACATGGAAATGTGTATGTTTGTGGTGCAAATGAAAATGATAATATAAGCATTATCCCAGATTATACAAAAATTCCAAATTGGTGTCCGTTATTAGGTCAGAAAAATTATATTAAGAAAGCAACAGGTGAATTATTATGAAAGATTTCCCGGAGTATGTAAAAGAAAATTTAGACAAGCTCACAAGGGATGATTTGATTTATTTAATTAGAGAATATGATCATACATGGTCCTGTATTGGAGAAACATTGGTTGACCAGAGTAAATGTCATATAAGTAATGAATATGCAATTGATAAGATCCGTTGTTATTTATCTAAGATTAATGGATTAAATCCAAGAAGTAATAGATTAGATTTAGAGATTAAATTACGAAAAGGTGAAATTACACCGGACGAATATAGAAAAATTGTGTTAGGAGAATAAAAAGAAAGGATAAGTTCGAGTCCCATGGGTTAAAATGCGCGCAGCTCTTACGATTGTAAGATAGGATGAGAACTTTATTATTATTTCGTGGTGCACCAGGAGTTGGTAAGAGCACTTATATTGAGAAAAATGGTTTAAAGCCATATACATTATGTGCAGATGATATTCGGTTACTCTGTCAGAGTCCGGTATTATCTGTAAATGGTAACACAGAAATTACACAGAATAATGATGGCACTGTTTGGAAAACATTATTTACTCTACTAGCGGTTAGAATGCAGCGTGGAGAATTCACAGTTATAGATGCAACTAATTCCAAGACTTCTGAAATGAACAAATATAAGAAATTATGTCAGGAGTATAGGTACAGAATTTTTCTTGTTGATTTTACAGATGTTTCAATCGAGGAATGTAAGAAAAGAAATAGTCTTCGTGCTGCAATGAAACAGGTACCTGAAGCTGTTATTGATAAGATGTATAGTAGGTTTAAGACACAGGGAATTCCGTCCGGTATTACAGTAATTAAGCCGGAAGAACTTGATAAAGTGTTTATGAAAAAGATTGATTTGTCCGAATATAAAGTGATTCATCACGTAGGAGATATACATGGTTGTAATACAGCTTTACAGAAATATTTGAACGCAATTGGCGGTATCAAGGACGATCACTTCTTTATATTTTGCGGAGACTATATTGACAGAGGAATTGAAAATGCGGAAGTGGTTCAGTTTCTCTTAAGCATTAAGGATAAACCAAACGTACTTTTGCTTGAGGGCAATCACGAAATTCATCTAAGGAAATATAGCGAAGATAAGAAGTCATTTTCAAAAGAATTTGAATTATTTACAAAACCTGCATTAGATAAAGCCGGTTTCAGTAAGAAAGATCTTCGGCAGCTGTGTAGAAAATTTGCTCAGTGTGCCTATTATACATATCATGGAAATACATATCTTGTTACTCACGGTGGTCTGAGTACAATCCCACAAAATCTTACTTTTGTTGCAACCGATCAAATGATTCATGGAGTTGGTAGATATAATGATGTAGAGCAAGTTGCTGATACATTTTTCACCACTACTGATGAACATACTTATCAGATTTTTGGTCATAGAAATACTAAAGAATTTGATATTAATGTTAATCCAAGAGTATACGATTTGGAAGGACAGGTTGAGTTTGGTGGCTGTCTGAGATGTATTGATATTGTTCCTGGTGGAAGTATATCCTATGAGGTTAAGAACAATGTATTCAGAGAGCCAGAAAAAGTAGAAGATACATTAGGAAGTAATGTTGCTGATGCAATTATCTCTTTAAGGAACAATAAATATATTTCTGAAAAGCAGTTTGGTAATATCTCTTCGTTCAATTTTACACCTGCAGCATTTTATGAAAAGAAGTGGAACGCACAAACAATTAGAGCGAGAGGTTTGTTTCTGGATACTTCTGAGAAGTATAAAGTAGTAGCCAGGGCATACGAAAAGTTCTTTTCTGTTAACGAGCGAGAAGAAACTAAATTTGATGCTCTGCAGCGTACACTACAGTTTCCAGTAGCTGCCTATGTTAAAGAAAATGGATTTCTTGGAATTGTTTCCTGGAATGAATATACAGATGACTTATTTATCACAAGTAAGTCTGATCCTGAAGGTAAATTCTCTGAGTGGTTGAGAGATATGGTTTATACGAAAATTTCCGAAGAGAATCTTGAAAAGATGAAGAAATATATTAAGGAGAACGATGTTTCTTTTGTATTCGAATGCTGCGACATGGAGCATGATCCACACATTATCGATTATCCGGAGAGTAAGTTGGTTTTGCTGGACATTATCTATAACACTATAGATTTTCAGAAATATAACTATGAGGACATGGCTCATGTTGGTCGTGAACTTGGACTTACAATTAAGAAACAGGCTTATGAGTTATCTACATGGCAGGAATTTTATGATTGGTATTTTGACGTTTTAGAAGAAGATTATGAGTACAGAGGTAATAAGATCGAAGGGTTTGTAATTGAAGATGCTAGTGGATATATGGTTAAGTTAAAACTTACATATTATAACTTCTGGAAGTTTATGCGTGGAATCGCTCATGAGACTTTAAAGAAAGGTTATACAAGTAGAACATCGTTGTTGACTACACCGGTGGCAAATGAATTCTACGCTTGGTGTAAGAAACAGTTTTATGTTTGGTGTAAGAAACCGTTTGAAGATGGTAAAGCTGATGAGCTGCCAAGAGATATTGTTACTCTGAGAAAAATGTTTTATGAGGATAAAGAAAATGTGGATTAGTAAAAAGAAGTATGAAGAATTAATAAAAAGAATTAATACTATCGAGGAAAAAACTTCTAAGCTTACTCCTTATGGTCCAAAATGGTTCGACCACTGTCGTGATGATATAAATGATATTCAAAGGGTCATGAAAAATAGTAAACTTGGAGAAATCACACATAAATCAATTTTAAATAAAACAAAACTTTTCTTTACATATGAAAAATATGATAATTCTAAAGATTATACACTAATTTATAAAGATTTTAAGGAATATAAAATTGCTGGGTTATATTTAAATAAACCGCAATTTGAAATTGATGAGAAAGATAATAATCTTATTCATGTAAAGGATCGTATTAAAAATTTAAATGAAACAATAAATGTAAAAGGATATATCGTAGACCTACAGAATCAGACTTTTATTAGAACAAAGTAACAATTAAGCAAGAAGTAAATTGTGTGGTATGATACCGCAGCTGGCGAAATCACCTATATTATAGTAGTTTGGCGATAATACCAAATACTATACCTATAAGACTGAAGACTAAGCTCCAGCTGTTAAATAATTCCTTTAACATAGGCAACTCCTTTCAAACATAGCAAATTAACAAGTTACTAGCTAATATTTTACGCAGGAGCTGATCCGCCTTAACACCTATCGGTTCCAATAGGTGATTTTAGATTTTGCCAGTACATTGTGTATGTATTGGATACCCAAACACCTTAGCAGGTATTGTACCACACATTTACCATATATTTCAAGAAATTATTAGTCCAATAGAAACACTGTTTTACTGAGGAATATTATGACTGAATTAGAAAAACTGAAAAAAGAATTAAATTGGTATAAAGAAAATTATAATACAGTGTGCAAGATAGTATATAGAATTTCAGATAGTTTTATACCAGGATATTATACTGTTTCATCTTGTAATGGAACTCAATGTTGCCAAGTTTTAGCAGATGAAATTATTAAGTTTGCACCAAAAAGAACTTTGCTAAAAAAATAAAAGGACTAAAGAATTTATGAGTGAATTAGAAGTAAATAATACAGACGAATATGATGTAGATGAAGACTATGATTATTCTTTTGAAGAATATGATGAGTATCAAGACGCTTTAGATTATTGCGAAGAGTGTCGCATTTATGGAGATGATTATTATATTGACGATGATGGCGAACATGTTTGCCGATGTCCTAAATGTAATATGAATCCTAATAGATTGGATGATGATTATATTGACTAATAAGTATTTTCAATATCTTCGTCCAGGAGATAATTTATTGTATTGTCCTATTAAAAGTGAAGAGGTGGAAAATATGATTGATTTAAAAGAGAAGAATGTATTGTGTACAACAAAAGATGAGGCTGCTGCTATTTTAAAAGAGGCAGAAAAACAAGAAATTAGATGGTACGATGGGGATTTAGCGACTGCATACAATCCATTAATTGAACATGGTGGACCTATTGTATTAACTTTTAAATATAATGGCATTAATTGGATTGGCGCAAATGCTACAGATACTGCTAGAGATTTATTGAATCAAAATAGAGAAATGACTGCACATGAATTTTTAAATAAATTTTTAGATATGGCATATCATTGTTCTAACTGTGAAGAATGTAAAACTATTAAAGTGGATGGATGTGATTACAGATGGTGTGATAGTGATTTATGGACCAAAGATAATATTGATCAGGTTTATGAAATTGTAAAAACAGGGAATAAATTAAAAGAAAAACCTGAGCAAAAAGCTATAAACAATATAACCAATTACTTAGATGGTAAAGAGCAATTGAATATTAATGCACTGAAATTAGCAATTAAAGTATTGGAGGAAAAAATAAATGAAAAACAGAACTAAATTAAATTTTATACTTGCAACTATTACTTATGTATGTACAGTGTTAGCCTATGTAATTGAAAAAAGAAGAACTCGTGAGTTCGAAGAGTGGGATTACGAAGATGAAGAATAAAGAGGCTGCAGTTATACTATTTTCATTTTTATTTATGATACTATTTACGGTTTTACCTATATTTATAGAAGATCCTGGACTTCAATGGGACTTTGGACTTCTAACAGGTTTGAGTTTTGGTATATTTGTTAAGTATGGAGATAAGATAGATGAATAAACGACAGAGAAAGAAATATGCAAAACGACATGGAACCTATGTGGATTATAAAGAAACTTGGGACCTTAGTTGTACCATTGCAAAATTTATTATACCAAGATTAAAGCTATATAAGAAGGTAATAAATGGCTATCCTGGACGTTTGAATAGTGTTGAACAGTGGTATGAAATTCTTGATAAAATGATTTATTCGTTTACATATTTTATTGAAGATCACAATGTTGATTTTTTAGATCCGGATTGGAAAGATAAAGAAAAAAGTGAATATGAAAAGGTTAAAGACGGATTAAAATTATTTGCAGAATATTATGCAAACCTGTGGTGGTGAGGGGTAATTATGATTAGTGCAAGAGAAGCCAGAGAAGAAACTTATAAAAAAATAGAGAGCAACATGGAAAATGAACTTATCTTAGTAGAGAAAAAGATAAAAGAAGCTATGAATAACGGTGATAAAACATATTCTACGTGCTATGATGGTGTGTTGTCGCAGGAAACAATTGCTCGTTTACGAGTACTTGGTTATAAAGTAGAGTATGGTTCGCAGTATAATGAATCATATTATATGATAAGTTGGTGATTAAATGAATAAACGACAGAAGAAAAAAGTTGAGGACAAATTATTATTTAGAGTTAGAAAATTACATCCTGGTAAAAACGATCTAATTCTTTTGAGTTTTGATAATGATAAGATTAATATTGATGTGGCTTTTAAATATTACAATGCAATTATAAATAACTTTGATGACGTTGCAAATTTTGTAATAATTCCAAATGGAATAACATTGAAACAAATGGGTAAAGACGATGTACTAAAATATATTAATAAAATAAAGGAGATAATTATAAATGAATGACGCTGCAGTAAAAGAAAAAAGTTGGAAAGAGTTCCAGGAAAGCGGAATGTTATGGATGGCAAATACAATTTTACAGGTGTTTGGATGGTCTATTGTTATTGACCAGGATACAGATGGAAATATTATTAGCGTGTGTCCTGCTAGAGTAAAATATAGAGGATTTACACACGAGACCAATACCAAGGGGTACATTAAGACTGCCAATTACATGAAAGAGAATGCAGAAGAGATTCTGAAAGAGGCAATGCAGTAATAATACATAAAATATGTTTTTTATTGGAGAGAATATATGAAGATTTTAACTAAAAAAGAATTACTTGAGGCTCCAGCCGGTACGGTTTATGTAGGATATACACCTGAAATAACAGATGGAGAAATTAAGATTAAAGTTGGAAATAATTGTAATTTAGATTTGGTCCCAGGTTTTGATTGGGTTAATAAAACCGATAAAGAAACTAATTGGGCAACTGATGATCTAAATATTCAAGTAGATTATGACGAAGGTGCTTTATTTGCAGCGTTCAGTAAAGCCGAAGTTATGAAAATGATTAATTGTCTATCGTGGGCATTAGCAGATTGTGAACCAGATTTCAATATGGATGAAGTATATTATCCAAGTGGAGTTATTGGGTATGATCCGTACTGGACACCAGATGAGGAATGATAATGAAAGAATATTATAAAGATGAATTCAAGAAATTAATGCAAGAATATCCTAGAGGTGGAATTGTATTTACAGCAGTTGATGAAAGAAATCTTATGGTCACAGATGGTCCGTTTGGTGCAACAGAAGTAATTCCATACGAAGGAGAAGTATTCGATTTTGATTGGAATATTGATGAATACAGAGATGATGATTGGTTCACTGTGTATGATAACAATGATGTACTTCAGATGATTCAAACATTGACTAAAGGATTAAAAATTCCGTTAAAAGATGAAGGTTTACATTTCTAATCTGGCAAATTCTTGTCAGAAAATCCACGTTTTATTTGAAAACTGAATAGAGAAAAGAGATAAGTACAATGAAAATTAAAAACATTAAAGATGTAGAAACATTTCTTAAAGTAGTAGATGAGTGTAAAGGTGATGTTACCTTAACATCCGTTTACGGAGATAAGTTTAATCTTAAATCCAAATTGACACAGTACGTAGCAGTTTCTGCTCTGATCGGAAATCACGGTGAAGACCTGGAGTTGTGGTGTACAGACAAAGAAGATGAAATGAAGTTTTTACAGATGTTTAAAGAAAATCCAGAAATGGTGTGAGAGTGTTTTAGAAGTAGTTGATGTAATGTTGATGAAATAATCAGAAAGGATAAAAGTTAGGTGCGCACTAAGGACATGTCACTTTCTGGTATAGAAAAAATTAAATATATGGGAAGTAAATCTCGAATAGCGAAACATATTGTTCCGATTATTCAGAGATATATTGATGAAAATAATATTGATACATATGTAGAACCATTTGTGGGCGGAGCAAATGTTATTGATAAAATTAACTGTAATATAAGAATTGGATCGGATTTAAATAAATATCTTATTGCATTGTTAAATCATGCAAAAAGAGAATTACCACTATATGAATCTGTTCCAAAGGAATTATATGATAAAGCAAGAACTGCATTTAATAATGGAAATACATCAGAGTTTGAAGATTGGCAAATAGGAAATATTGGATTTTTAGCATCGTACAACGGAAGATGGTTTGATGGTGGGTGGGCTAAACCAGGTTATGAAAAAACTAAGAATGGACAGCGTTATAGAGATTATTACAGAGAGTCGAAAGATAATTTACTGACACAAGTACCAAATTTAAAGGATATTATATTTAATTCATGCGATTATAATGAATATGAGTTATTTGGTTGTGTTATATACTGTGATCCGCCATATGTAAATACAAAACAATATGCAAATGCAACTAAATTTAATTATGACGAATTTTGGAATACTATGAGATTTTGGTCGCAAGATAATATTGTTTTGGTTAGTGAACAATCTGCACCAGAGGATTTTAAATGTATTTGGGAGCAGGAAGCAAGTAGAAGTATTAAAGCTACAGACAAGAGTAAATCCACTGAGAAATTGTTTATTTATAATTGTGAAGATAGTTATTTGAAGACTAAATAAAGGGAGTAACGAGTTTTGCTGCAGCGATAAAATCATGGTTTGCTCCAAAAGAAGTAATGTTAGAAATTAATAAAATTTACAATGATGACTGTTTGATAAAAATGGAAGAGATAGATGATAATTCTATTGATGCAATTATCACAGATCTTCCGTATGGTCAAACTGCGCAGAATAAATGGGATACAGTAATTCCATTTGAGCCTTTATGGAAACAGTATAAAAGAATTATCAAAGATCATGGAGTAATTATACTTTTTGGGAGTGGTATGTTTACCGCAGATTTGATGCAGAGTAATCGTAAAATGTGGAAATACAACTTGATTTGGGAGAAGACACAACCAACTGGATTCTTAAATGCTAAAAGAATGCCCTTACGATCACACGAAGATATTTGTATTTTCTATAGTAAATTGCCTACATATAATCCTCAGAAAACTACAGGTCATGTAAGAAAAGTAAGTAAAGCAGAGCATAAGGTTGGATGTAAAGAAACAACAGATTATGGTGAACATGGATTGACAACCTATGATAGTACAGAACGTTATCCAAGATCTGTTTGGAAGTTTGCAAAAGATGTTCAGAAATCTGCATTACATCCAACTCAAAAACCAGCAGCTTTGATTGAAGAGCTTATTAAGACATATACAAATCCAGGTGATTTTGTATTGGATTCATGCGCTGGAAGTTGTACAACTGCAATAGCAGCTATAAATACAAGTAGAAATTATATTTGTATAGAAAAAGATGAAGAGATCTATAAAATTGGATTAAATAGAGTAAATAAATATTTGGAAGTAAGAGATAAAAAATGAAGAATAAAGTAATTGTAATATTAGCTGCTATATCTATTACGGAATTGGATTTAACCGGTTGTCAAAAGCACAGAAAAATCTTGGTGGTAGTACAACATTAGAATTCTACCACAAATCAGAAATTAGAAAAGATTACCTGGAAGGACAATTCTTTGCGGTACTTAACAAGACATATGACAGAGGATGATATTACAGAAGAAAAATTAAGAGGGTGATTATAATAATGAATCAAATATCAGATATTAATACATATACGTCCAGAATGTCGAAATCATGTGATGATAAACTATTCTTTATGAATAAAATTTCAGGTGTAAAAAATATTGTAGACTTTGGTTGTGCTGATGGAACATTAATCAGAGAGATGAATAAAGTAATGCCTAATGTAAGGTATATTGGATATGATAATAATCCTGAGATGATTAGTATTGCGCAGACTAAATCTGCCGGTATTTCAAATATTAGTTTTACTGATACATTTCCAAGTAATGTCTATGGTAAAAGTTCTTTGCTTAATTTATCAAGCGTAATTCACGAAATATATTCCTATTGTAACGAATATGAAATTTATGAATTCTGGAATAATGTATTCTTATCTGAATTTAAGTATATCTCAATTCGTGATTTATGTGTTTCAAAGAATGTTAATAGACGTACTGATATGGCAGATTATTTAAAATTGATTGAGAAAGCGGATAATAAACAGATAAAAGAGTTTCAATTAATATGGGGACTTCTTATGGATAATAGGAATTTTTTACATTTTCTTATGAAGTATAAGTATGTGGAAAATTGGGATAGAGAAGTAAAAGAGAATTATTTTCCAATTACTTTAGAAGAGCTGTTAAAGAAGATTCCTTATGATTATGAAATCGTATATATCAATACATACTGTCTTCCGTATACAAGATCTGTTGTAGAGAAAGATTTCGGAATTAGTATTAAGGACAATACGCATGTGAAATTATTGTTGAGAAAGAGAATAAAATTATGAAAAATAAATGTTTTGAAAGAAGAATAAGGAAGCTCGACAGAAACAGTAAGGAAGATAGTATTTGTTTTAATTGTTCAAATCGAAAAATTGTTAATGGAATTATGGTTGATGAGTGTGGAATTAAATATGGAATAAGAGATTATTTTGCATATGGCTCAAAACAAGAAATTGTTGATTATTTAAAAGAGCATAACTACAAGACACTAAATGATGTTTTAGAAAATCTTAATTAATACTAATAAATAAAGGAGTAGTGACATGGTTATCAAATCAATGGATCATTTCCAGAATGTATGTAAAAACAAATTTGTAGAATGGTATAACAAAAGCAGCTATGCTAATAAAGGACCAAATGACATTCAGAAGATTGATACCGATGATGTATTTGTGGTTTGGATGTGTGAGACTTTACAGAACTATAAATGTATTGTAGGTACTTGTGCTGCAGCTGTTCTGGCAGAATATACATACAATGGTAATGATGGAGTCTTATACGAAGGTATTTATAAGAAGATTGTGAATGCAAGTCATTCGGTAGAGTAACGATAGAATCTGGAATTTATCTGGATTAAAAGATCTGGAAAATTAGAAGTAAGCAATATAAAACAATAAAGGATGGAAAATAAAATGCAGATTACAGCGAAAAGCTATTTTAGTGGTGCAGGTGGAATGGATCTTGGAATTGAAGAAGCAGGGATCAATATTCTTGAATCATACGAAATTGATAAGAAATGTTGTGATACGTTAAGAAAAAATTTTAAGCACAAGGTTAACGAAGCTGATATTACTAAAATTACAGTTCTTGATCAGCAAGATGCAGATGTGTATATTGGAACTTTTCCATGTACAAAATATTCAACTGCTGCAGATATTAATGGCGCAAGAACAGGTGATGATTTATTTCTTCATTTCTTTAGACATATTGCATTGGCACAACCAGAAATGTATGTAGTTGAGAATGTTCCTGGAATGATTAAATTTAAAGTGGTTATGGAGGCACTGACTAAGTTACCAGATTATTATGTAAGAATCGAATGTCCTGTAAACGCAAATATGTGGCTACCACAAGAACGTAAGAGATTAATTCTTATTGGTAGCAAAAAGCCATTTATCAATCTGGATTATCCGGACGAAACTCCCTTACGCTTGAAAGATATTATTCAAAAAGACAGTGAAGTAAATATTCCACAGTATGTATTAAATCGTATCAATGGTAATTATAGAGACAAACCAATTGTTTCTGATCCTGAATGTGATGATCTTGCACCAACATGTGTAGCACACTATTCAAAAGATAGAGGAACTAGATTAATTAAAGATGGTAATAGAATCCGACCATATACAGTCAGAGAGTATGCAAGACTACAGGGTTTTCCAGATTGGTTTGAATTTTGTGGAAGTGATAGTGATGCTTATAGACAGATTGGTAATGCTGTTGCCGTTCCAATGGGACGCTGGGTTGGAAGTCAGATTGTAAAATATTTTAATGGAGCGAGGTAAATAAAATGGAAATTGTACAGACAAAAAATAATCATCTTTATAAAGAAGGTGGAGAAAAAGAGTATGGGTGTATATGTAAAAATTGTGGAACCAAATTTATTTTTCAGGAGCATGAGGGCTGTGTACCAAGATGTATAGATCCAAAACCAGAGCAATGTACTATTCACTGCCCAAATTGTAAACAGATTATCAGATATAGTGAGTGTACTGAACTTAAGAGTGAAGAAGATAATTTTGCATTTCATAGAGTGTGGTGATTAGTATGAAAGAAATTCTAGGTTATAATTTGGAAAAATTTTTTAGAAGAATAGAATATCCATGTGATGGCGGAATGTTTGAAAGAACTTATAAGGGTACTGATTATGAAGTTTGGGCAATGACCGATAATATATTTGATATTATTTGTGATTATTCTGAAGATGAATTTGTTGAATTGGCTGGTAAAAACGCATGGTGGCGGTCAAGCACTGGAAGTGTTTTGGGTAAGCCAACTTCCAGAGCAATTATAAATGGAAAATACTTAATATGCTGGGATTACAATTATTATTTACCTGATGAATATGAAGAAGAATCATGTGAAAAATATGATTCACTTACGGAATATTTGTGTAATAGGATTGGTGTATCGTTGCCCAAAAATGTTGTTGCATGTGCTATGGATCTTGCGAAATATAATAATATGTCACTTGGAGAATTGTTTACTGAGTATGAAGGATAAAATTTATGAGCTGGTTAAAATGTAAGATAAAAGAAACATTTTATGGGAGAAAATGGAATGAAAATAGAAGAATATAAAGAAGTGATTTATAAATCGAAAAGTTTTTATGGCTCAGTGTATATTTTGGAAGATAAAGATATTTTGTTAAATTCAATTAACGTATTGGTAAAAGATTCTAGCCCAATAAAAAATATTTGCGATTTTTACATAAATAAAATATCTGAAAATCAATATAAAATTTTTATTCCTGATTATACGATTATTTGCAATGACTTTTTTGTTAATTATAGCGTTTTAAGAGATGTTAAAAAAATTACTTTAGAAAAAGACGAATGTCCAAATGTAACTAAAAAAGAAGATGGAAGTATGGAGATTACTTTTCAAAAAATGTAGGTGATAAAAATTGATAATTGAAAAATCTGTATCAAAAACATACGAAAGACTTTTTGTACAATCATCAATATTTCTTGATAATTATACAGGTATTTGTGGAAGACCATTTATAACATTACATGCATATAAAGATGCTATTTCAAAATGGTATGGTCCATACGAAATCTATATAAGTATTTGCGACTATGACGACTTTGAATATGGAGTTTCATATAAAGCACATAATGAAGAAGAATTCTTTGATGCGTTGCATGAGCTAATAAATTGGATGAGAGATCATGAACAAGGAATCACATACTGGGATGACGTTGTTAGTGGTAATTTATTTCCAGAATTTGAGAATGTTGAAAAGGTGATGTGGTAGATATGAATTTTGGAGTAACAGACGTTAATCAAAAAGAAGAGTTACTTAAACAATTAAAGACTATTTCAGAAGCACTTGATAAGCAAACTGAAAAGAAAGTATTAAAGATGTGTCCTGTTATGGATTTTAATGGAAATGAAATTAATAGACGTGGAGAATGTCCTGTGTGTGGATTTGAATTTTACTATTTTAATAACATAAAATACTGCTTTTATTGTGGGCAGAAACTTGATTGGAGTGAGGATACAAAATGTTAATTCCAACAGTACCGGCTAAAGAATTTGAAAAGTTTGGTTTTAAGAAATGTGTAGGAGAGTATGGAAAATCAGAATGCTATTACATTTGTGTTTCCAGAGGAATCAAAATGCTATTTGTAAGTAATAGCTGTTTTGATGTAAATAACTGGAAGGATGATGATCCGAGGATTCATAAAAAATCAAATTGCAGATATAGAGACAAAAGAACATACCTGGATATTATTTATGAATTGATTAAAGCCGGAATGTTAAAGAGTAGGTTTGATAAGGAGAGCACAAAATGTTAATTAGGAGTCAAGATAAAGTATTTTTATTAAATTTTAATAATTTAACTGCAATTTACATGGAAAAAATTGGTAAAGATTTTGCTATTGTATATAACGATTTTGAAGACGCGTATACACTTGGAAAATATTCTACAGAAGCAAAAGCCATAAAAGTGCTTGATATGATACAGAAAAGATATGTCGATTATAAAACCACACATACTGTTGCAAACGGTCTTGCAACAATGTCACTTTTCGTTAATGAATCAGACGATGTAGATAAAATGTATACGAAAACACAAAATGTTTTAAAAGAAACTGTAGTATTCCAGATGCCAAATGATAATGAGGTAAAGGTATGAGACTGATCGATGCAGATAAATTAATCGAAGAAATGTCAAAATGGTATTGGGATAAAGAAAAGCAGAAAGCTGCAGAAGAAGATATAAGTCCAATGGACTTGTTTACGCATCTTGCAATTACAACTATTCAGAAACAGCCTACAGCCTATGATGTTAATAGAATTGTTGAGCAGCTAGAAGAAACAAAGGATATATATTCCGAACTATCACTTATTTTTAAAGATAACACTGAGATAAAAAAATACATAGGTATGGAACAGGCAATTGCATTGGCACTTGAAATCGTGAAAGGTGGTGTAGTTGATGATTGATTTAGTAGGAAAGAGCGTGTTTGTTAGAACACAGGAAGAATACGAGAGTCTTTTAAAAATGGCGAAATTACAAAGATTTACATGGTCTAGTAGTCGTAACTTAAATCTTATTAATATTCCGATTCCCAACGTGTTGAATTTTTATAATGATAAAATAATTACTTATAAAAGCGATACAAAACTATGGGAAGCATCAGATGTAATAGAAGATGAAAAGAAACTTAGAGAAGCAATAGCTCACGTTAAGTATTTTGCGAATAACAAAGACAGAATGTCATTAACAGATAAAGTTATTGAATCAATGTTATTACTTGCAAATACCACAGAAAGTCAATTGGAAGAGGTGAAGTAGATGGAGAGATTTCTAATTGATGATGGTATTAAACAGTCAAAGATAGTTGCAAATCGTTATAAATGGAGTGCCGAGAATGCAGACATGGGTTCAGAAGATGCAAATGAGTTACATGCAGATATATGCAATCAATATGTAAAGGAATATGAACAGATCGCAGAGTGGCTTGAAGAATTAAAATCTTACAAAGATATTGGCACTTTAAAAGAATTAAAGGAACTCAAAGAAAACGGTACATTTACTGGATTAGAGCTTGCTAAATTAGCGATAATGCAGAAAGAATTGAAGGAATACAAAGATTTAGAAAAACATGGCTTGCTTGTGAGGCTGCCGTGTAAGGTTGGAGATATGGTATTGGATAACGATTTTGGATATCAGGAATTGTATGAAATAAAAGCATTTTCATATGGATATTGTGACAGCTATGTAGAACCAGATATAGGAACAGAAGATGAAATTATATTTTATTACGAAAACTATACCGGTTCAATAACAGGAGCTTTTCCAATGAGTGAAATTGGTAAAACCGTATTCCTTACCAATAAGAAAGCTGAGGATAAGTTGGAGGAACTCAAAAATGAAATTTAAAGAATTTGAAAACTGGTGCAATGAAAGAGCCTGCGATGGATGCTGGGGAATGCTAACTGCCATGGTGTGTATTGATTTAATCGGCAAGGTTAAAAAAGCTCCATTTTGGAAAAGAGAAAAAATCTGGAAAGAAAATTATGAGCAGCAGGTATTGGAAGAGATTATTAATCCGATAGAGAAGAAGTTGGAGGAGATGAAGAAAAAATGTTAAGAATAACGCTAGACGAAGCTATTGCTTATGAAGAAGAAATAGTGGAAAGAGCACGTAGCGCTATGAATTTTGAGTCAGTTGATTCTATTGATAATGATATAAAATCAAATTGTAAAATAATAGAGATACAACATTGGCAACTCATTAAATGGCTGAAAGAACTAAAGTTATATAGAGAGGCAGAAGAAAAAGGGTTAATTAAGCTAACTTCAACTATTGATAATTTTATATACTGTCCGTATTGTGGAAGAAAATTAGAAAGAAATGAGAAAAATAATGAATAATATAGGAAGTAAAGTAGCAGCATGGACATGCAGATCTGCATCGAAATGCTAAAGCAAATGTATTCTATTTCAGATTCTGAGATTGATGTATGGATTAAGAAAAAACAAAAGAGAAAAGTAAAAAAGGATGATAGAAAATGAAAAATAGAGAAAAATATGCAGAAGAAATTAAAAGCATTGTCATAAATGGAAATAATGATATTAATCTTTGTAATAAAATCATAAAACCTATTATTCTCAAACAAAATAATATTAATTGTAGTAGTATATCATGTAGCGATTGTAGAACATTACAAATATTATGGCTTGACGAAGAATATGAAGAACCAGAAGTTGATTGGTCTAATGTGCCTGTTGATACGTTGATTAGAGTAAAAGAAAATAAAATTGACGAATGGGTATTACGTTACTTTGCAAAATATAAAGACGGAAAAATATATGCTTGGGACTATGGCTGTACAAGTAAGACTACAGATTGTGTAGCTATATGGCGATATGGTGAAATTGTAACTGAGGATATAAAATAAACTTTTTATTTGGAGATAAAAGCATGGAAGAATTGAAGAATGAAAAAAAACGTTTTGTTGATAAAATTTATATAATAACCGATGAAATGGACTCGTATAGTGGAAACACTGATGTCATTGGATGGTACGACTCTAATGGAAGAAAATATTACAATCCTGATGAAATTAAGGAACTATACGAAAATGGAGAGACAGAAAATGTATTTATAGATCCTAGTGGCAAACTAAATATGAGACAAACTTGGTTAGTTTTTAGAGTTGCTTTTACAGTTCAATGCGGCATTCCATTTGGGAATTATGATAAATATCCTAATCTATTAGAATACGCTAAGAAAGTTGGAATTGTTGCTAATAATCCAAGACCAATTAAAATGCTTGCAGGTATTAAAACTGTAAATGAGTATTATGGGGAATATGGTGAAGGTCCAACAGGCACATATAAAATTACATACAAAATAAATGATGATGTTGTTTCTTCATTTAACCAGGAATATCTGACTAAGATTGTAAATGGATTTATTAATAGAATCACTCAAGATAATAGCTTAATTTCTATATACAATAAATGCGAATATTATGAGTGGACTCATACAATATGCATCTATGGGGTGTCTGAAAAAGACATGGAAAAATCAGAACTAATTAGAGAGTTCAAAGTTTTTGATATGGAATTATTGATGTTAAAATCAAATAATTTTACAACTATTATGAATGCTTGTGAAATGGCTTGTCGTGATCAAGGACAGTATCATTGGATAAAAGAAAAAGGTACTGAGAATGACGAGAAGAAATCTAATTATTATTGGTATGATAAAACTGGAAAGAAAGAAGAAAAATGAAGAATAAGGATAGAATTAAATATACATTAGATCATAGAAAAGCTTTTAGAAAAATTGAGAAGCAGTTATTGGGACACAATACTTTTAGAAGTTTATTCCATGATTTAGATAAAATGTTCTTGTATATGTTTTTTGATTATAAGAAAGTACGCTATTGGCACAGACTCCATATGCCTCATCATAATGTTAAAGCAAAAACACATTCTGATTTTGTACAAATGGTAATTGACTGGGAGTGTGCAAGATATACAAAACCAGACAAGCCATTAAATGCTAGAGAGACGTTAGCAAAATTTTATCCAGAATTAACAGATAGGGTATTGCCGGTAATTGAAGAACTTGGATTGTAAAGGAGAATATATAAGTACAAATTTGATTATCAAAGATCGAGGTACCGGAAAGAGTGCACAGTTACTTTATACAAGCGCAACAACTCAATATCCTATATTAACCAAAACAAAAGATAGGGCTGTTAATTTGCTAAAAATGGCTGAAGACTTAGACTTGTGTATTCCGGTACCGTTAACTGAGAATGACATTGAATCAATAAGATTTAGATTACCTGAAAATATCCTTGTAGACGAGGGATATGATCTAATCGGTACTGCCCTTAATTATTACCTTGGAACACATGTTGTGGCAGTAACACTAACAGATAAACTTAAGGAGAGATACGGTAAAAAATGATTATAGCAGCTGCAGTTAAATTTTATATTGAGAAAACTGATCAAGAGGTTGTCCTATGTGGATTGAGACACGATGCTCCATTTAGACAATTGGCAGCACTTGGTTTTGAACCAAAAATAGGATACAAAGAACTTGAACAAGGATTTATAACAACTAATGGAGAATTTCTGAATAGAGAACAGGCTTATTATCATGCTGTGAGTTGTAGGCAGATCAAACCTGATGATGGACCAGCTTGGCTCATTTCAGAAATGTTGTGGTAAAATTTAGTTTTATAGGAGAAAATTATGTTCAGTACAACTATAGCTATTATTGGTATTATGGTTTTTACAATTTTAATAATTTTTCTTATATGTTTAATGTTGCAAGAAAAAATTGAAAAAAGTATATATAAAATTCCTTTTATTACTAAAAAAGTAGGATGTTACAAAGTTAATAAACGTATAAAGGATGTATTTAATAGTGCTGTTTATGACCAAAATAGAAGAATATCTATGGCAATGATGGAAGGTAAAAAACATACAACATTTATATTTGCAAACGATGAATATTATTTTAATCCATGGAATACGTATAAGAAGCAATATAGACAAATTTTGTTTGACATGGGAATGAAATATTACAAAAGATACAAAATAGATGGAGATAAAATCTCCTGGGATTAATTCTTATAGCTGCGATTCCGCAGTTAATTTCCAGAATAAATAAAAATTGAATAGAGAAGAAGGTATTGTAGATGAAATATTTCATTATTTTAATCACTATGATTTTTTGCCATATAGTGGATGACTATTATCTTCAAGGATGGTTAGCGTCTGCGAAACAAAAATCGTGGTGGAAGAAAAATGCTCCAGATGATTTATATAAGCATGATTATCTGATGGCGTTATTTATGCATAGTTTTAGCTGGACATTTATGATGATGCTTGCACCAACATTGTATGTAATTATATTTGGTGGACATTATTATCCGTTAGTGTTTGTGCTTAATGTAATAATTCACATGATTACAGATAATATGAAAGCAAATAAGAAAAAGATTAATTTAATTCAGGATCAGATAATTCATTTAGCACAAATTGTTGTAACATTTTTAGTTTTCTTTTGGAAGTAGGTAATAAGGAGGAGTGGAGAAATGAAGATAACATTTGAAATGGATAATTTGCAGGATCTCATTGAAAAATCTGTGTCTGGAAATATTGAAGAAGCAGTTAAATCGCAAGTAGAGGATACCATTAAAGAACAGGTAGCAAAACTTGGTGGCGATATTATTTCAGAAGTAGTGACAAAAAATTTCAATGAATTTGTAAATGATTATATTACAAATACTAAAATTACTGTCAGAAAAGAAGATTTCTGGGGCGATGCAGATGTAAATGAGTACACAGTTGAAGAGTATATAAAGAAGTGCTTAAAAGAACGATTAGACAATGAGAGATTCAGAATGATGGGTAAATATGACAGATACGAAGAAGTAACATTTGATGAGTATATAAAAAAATATTATGAAACATATGTGGAAAAAGAAATTAAAAAGAAAATGGATAGTTACTTTGAAGATATTCGTGATCAGATTAATCGCACCATGAAAGAAACTTTTGACAATACTACTAAAGATATGCTTTCAAACACGGTATTAAATATACTTACACAAAATAATACATATAGGCAGCTTGAGAATAATATTAAATCTATCGCAACGAAGCAGGATTAATTATGGAAGATAAAGTTATAGAATGCAAATTAGATGATTGCGAATATAATTATGTATCTTATTCTGAGTGGGATACCGGCTATAAAGAATACGGATGTGAACTGACTGATAATGAATGCAATGAAGAAGAATGTCCATTAGTTTGCAAATATAAAGTTGAAGAATAGGAGGAATAGAGAAATGAATAACAAAAGAAATAGTAGCAGTTCAAGTGGAATTGGAATTCTAGGTGTTTTACAAATTGTGTTTCTGGTACTTAAGCTTACCGGATTAATCACATGGTCATGGACAGTTGTTCTAATTCCATTGTGGATTAGCCTTGTGATGCTTGTAATCTTTCTTATTGTAACAATTATTGTAGTGAAAAATAATTTCAAGACAAAGCGATAAAAGTTTGGTTTTATGAGTATTAATACTCTTAAAATAGAGGACCGAAATCTGAAAAGAAAACAGCCCTCAAATAAAGGAGCAAATGACTACATATTTGTAGCCAAATGACTAAGTAGAATTATTAAAGCAAACTGCAGTAAGGCAGGAAGTTATTTTTTACGATAACTTTTGTCCTTGTATAGCATACGAGTTATATGACTTACCTTTTCATCTGAAAGCTCAGAATGATGGCAAATCATATGTATTGCATAAAATTTTATCATATGTGACAAAATCAAATACAATCCGTATGTACCAAGGCATGAGAAAACAAACTTTAGAAAATTTAGCATCTCAATATCTCCTTATTCAGTTTTGCTTTTTTAATTCAAATCAACCGTCAAGTTGCGATGGTCGATAGGGATAACAGTAGCACAAAAACCTATAATTTTCAAGGAGAACATCAAGTATATGACAAAAGCAGAATTAATTTTTTATGAAATGACAGATAGAGAAATTTTCAGTAGAGCTAAAACAGTTTATGAGAAGTTAGGAATGAGTGAAAAAGGACTTCTCTCAGTTATGCGTCCAACGATGGGTGCTGTAACAATTCTTTCAGTGGATCTTACAAATAAGATCAGAGATGCTGTAAGTATGCAGTATGACGATTTTCTTGCAGATGATTATATTGAAAGAGCGAAGAAAATTCAGAATGAAATGAAAGAAAAGAGAGAAGAAAGTATTAAGGAGCAGAAAGTAAGTAATTCATATATTGATAAATTCAATAAAGAGGTACAGGACTCTGACAATGATTTTGAAAGAGAGTGTACTAAAGAAATTGTCAGACTTATAAAATTACTTCCTGATAAATCTGCCAAGAAACTCATTAAAAAATATTTTGAATAAAAAATAAGGAGAAAAAATTATGAAGATGTATGATCCGGAAATTTGGAAAAATGAGAACAATGGATATGAGGAACTTATTGAAAACATTAAGAAAACTTTTGCATCAAAATTAAAAGACAATGTAAAAACACCATTGTTCAGAACAAGCGTATCTGACTTATTTGACACATTTCTTTACTATCTTCCAGATGCTTGCAAACAGGAATATACATGTAGAGCTTGTAAACACTTTGTAGATCGATTTGGTGGACTTGTATTTATTAAAGACGATGGAACAACTGAATCTGCTATTTGGAATATTGAAAATATCCCTGGAATGTTTATTGAACCAATTACACAAATGAAAGAGATTGTTGAATCTGCACAGGTCCAGGATATATTCGTATCAGACTATGTGGATCTTGGAACATATGATACTAATGGATTCCATCATTTTTCTGTAAAACTTCCAAGAGTAATGATCAATACATCAAGAGTAAAAAATGCTTCACAGGTTTCTGCTGAGAAAGCTGAAGATTATGGAATGCTGAAAAGAGCACTTGAGAAGTATTCCATGTCACAGATTGATCAGGCACTTAATTTATTAGAATCCGGAAGTTTATATAGAGGTAGCAGCTATGTAGCAATGTGCAAATGGTTTAAGGAAACAAAAGAGAAGATTGCTTCTATCAATGATCAGCCACAGCACACTAATATGATTTGGAAATATGCTGCTACAGCTCCAAATGGATTTACTCACATTTCCGGAAGTATGTTAGGTACATTACTTGATTATATTATAGATGGAGATGACTTTGATACAATCAAACGAAAATTTGAGACAAATATGAGTGCTGAGAATTATAGACGTTCACAGTCTGCACCTACTCAGAGAGCTGTTGAAAGTGCTGAAAAACTTATTGAAAAACTTGGTCTTGCAGATTCACTTAGAAGAAGATATGCAAAACTGGATGAGCTTCCTGAGAATGAGTTTATTTGGAAGAGTAAAACTGAGAAGAAAGAGGAAGTAAAGACTGGAGTATTTGCAGGAGTTCAGACTAAAACTACAGATAGTAATGAGACAAAATCTGTAATTCCACAGGTAACTATGACATGGGATAAATTCAGAAAAACAATTCTTCCTACTGCAGATAAGTTGGAAGTAAAAGTTGATGGAACAACTCATCTTATGGGAATTGTAACAGCTGCTGTTCCGGAATCTGAAAATATTATGAACTGGGATAATACATTTTCTTGGTATTACCAGAGTGGTATTGATTCTGTAATTCGTGAGCGACTTGAAGCAAAAGGTGCAAAATATGAAGGTTGTGAGATCAGATGTTCTCTAATCTGGAATACATGTACCGATCTTGATGTGCATTGCATTTGTCCGGATGGAGTGGAAATTTATTTTGGACATAAGAATCACGGATATGGTTCGTTGGATGTTGATGCAAATGTTAATGGTGAAACAGTAACTCCTGTCGAGAATATTCGTTGGGCAACTGGAACTGCTCCAGAAGGACGTTATAAATTCTTTGTTAATAACTATACAAATAGAGCAACCCAGAATCCATATAAATTAGAGCTTGAAGTAAATGGAAAAATTTATACTTATGACGGAAATCTTACAAGTGATAATTATAGAAAAAATACAGACGTAGTATTTGAATTTGATTATCGTCATGGCGAAGATCCTAAATTTACTGCAAATTCTAAAAAGACAGAAACTAAAGAAACTTGGGGAATCAGCAACGGATTCTCAGAAGTTGTTGCAATTATTCCGTCTCCAAACATGTGGGGAGAAAATCCATATAAACGATCTGGTGAACACACTTTCTTCTTATTGAAAGACTGTAAAGATATGACAGGCGGAGTTGGACGTGGTTTCTTTACTGAGATGCTTAAGGGTGATCTACAGGAAATTAGGAAAACACTTGAAGCGTATACTGCGTCAACACCTATTGAGGGCGAAGATGAAGCAAGTGCTTGTGGTGTTGGTTACAGCAAAGACAAAGAATGGAATTTGATTATTAAAGTAACTACTGGAAACACTGTAAAAATGATTAAGGTAGATAGGTTTGATTGATATGACGATTGAAGAGATTAAGAAAAAAGTAGCTGGTCCGGACTATGATTTTCTGAGAAATAATGAACACCTTGGCTCCAACATTATTTTGTTGGGGCTAGGTGGAAGCTATGCATATGGACTGGAAAATCCAAATTCTGATGTTGACATTCGTGGAATTGCTTTAAATTCAAAAGAAGAAGTATTACTTGGACAGGATTTTGATAATGTACGAAACAATGTACTTGATGTTGAAATTAAATCATTGAAAAAGTATGTATATCTTTTAACTAAAGCTGATCCTGGTACATGCGAGTTATTAGGACTTAGAAATGAGCATTATTTATACATGTCTCCAATTGGCAAAGAACTATATGAAAATAGGCATTTATTTATGTCTCAGCTATGTGTACATACGTTTACCCAATACTCACGATCTCAGATTCGTAGAATGCAAAATAAATCTGCAAATGCATCTGATCAAGAGCAGAAAGAAAAGCATATCTTACAAAGTATTGAAGCTGTAAATCAATGGGAAAGAGAAAAATACTCTCCATATGACGACAATAGTATCAATTTGTATATTGATGATTCTGTTAGACCAGAATTTAATAAAGAAATTTATATGGATATTAATCTCAGACATTATCCATTAAGAGATTGGTGCAATCTTTGGAATCAGATGAAAACAGTATGCAGTAGTTATGACAAAAACAATAAACGTAATAATTATGCTGTAACTCATGGGAAAATTTCTAAGCATATGAGTCATCTTTTAAGAGTTTATGACATGGGAATTGAGTTATTAACCACAGGAGAATATTGCACATATAGAGAAGATAAGACAGAAAGAGAAGAACTGCTTGCTGTTAAGCGTGGTGATTTCACTGACGGAATTACTATCAAAAAGGAATTTTATGATCTTCTTGATCAAAGAGAAGAAAAGCTTCAGGAAGTTATAAAGCAGACAAAACTTCCAGAGAAGCCTGATTATAAGAAAATCAATGAGTTTGTTATGTCTGTAAATGAAAGAATTGTGAAAGGAGAAATTTAATTTTGTACGGTTTAAAAAGTAGTGAAGTAGAAAAACAGAGAGAAAAGTATGGTAGTAATAAACTGCCAGAGAAAAAGCTGAAAACAGGGTTTCAATTCTTTATGGAAACATTTGAAAGTCACATAAATCAGATTCTTTTAGCAATGATGATTGTATTTACAGTTATTGCAGTGTTTGGACAGGGATCTTATTCAGAACCGATTGGTGTTGCAGTAGTATTATTGGCAATCGCATTGTTAGGAATGAACACCGGACTGAAAAGCCAGAAAAGTGCAAAAGAATTGAAAGACAGAACTTCGATTCATTATTGTAATGTAATTCGTGATGGAAAGGTTGAGCATATCAACTCAAATGATTTGGTTGTTGGCGATCTTGTAATTATTCAGTCCGGCGAAGCAATTTATGCAGACGGATATTTAGTAGAAGGAAATGTAAAAGTTGACAACTCTGTATTGAATGGAGAGTCAGAGCCTTGCAAAAAAACAGCATGGGATAAAGAAGATTCACCTATCACATTTGGTGGTCAGAGAAAAGCGGATTCAAGTGATTATACAAATTCTTATGCACTGTTTTCCGGAACAACGGTAACAGATGGCGAAGGAAAAATGATTGTAACTAACGTTGGTGTTGACACAGTAAACGGTCAGACAATTTCGACCATTGATGAAATCGAAGAAACAAAGACTTCCCTGGAAATCCAGTTGGAGGATCTTGCTGGACAAATCAGCAGGTTCGGATATATTGGAGCTTCAATCATTGTTGTAGCACTGGTTATCACAAATATTATTCAGTATGGTGGCGTTGCAGAATATTTTGGAATGGGTTGGATTGGTATTTTGAAGAATATTCTTACCATTGCAGTAACTGCGCTTACCATTATTGTTGCAGCAGTTCCAGAAGGACTTCCGCTTATTATTAATCTAATTACTGCGCAGAATGCAAAAGTAATGATTAAACACAATGTCCTAGCTAAACACACTAACAAGATTCCAGAAGCAGGTAATATTCAGTTACTTTGTACCGATAAGACAGGAACTCTTACAGTAGGTAAACTTGTGCCGGTAGAGAATGTAATGGGTGATGGAAAATCTATTATAGAAGATGAAAATACATATAATTTGTTTAAATATAATGTCATCTTAAATAGTAGTGCAATGTTTGATGAAAATAATAAAATTGTTGGTGGAAATGCCACAGAGAGAGCATTACTTTCTTTAGTTAATGCAGATGAGTATAAGAAAATCACTGGATCTACAACTATTGTAAACAAGAAGAGTTTTAATAGTGCAAATAAATTTAGTGCTGTTGAAACAGAATATAACGGTGAGACATTTACATATTATAAAGGTGCTCCAGAGAGATTGATTGATGCAGCAACAAAATGCGTGACTCTAAACGGTCTTGAGCCTATTGATAAAGATAAACTTAAAATGATTGTAAGATCATATACCGTTAAAGCAATGAGAGTAATTGCTACTGGTTATAGTTCTTCTAAGCTTCCAGAAGATGGATTCCCAAATGATCTTATTATTACATCTTTGGTTGCAATTCGTGATGATGTTCGTCCGGAAGTACCAGAAGCAGTGGCAAAAATGCACGATGCAGGAGTCCAAGTAATGATGGTAACTGGCGACGTTATCGACACAGCGAAAGCTATCGCAAAAGATGCTGGATTGATCACAAGTGAATCTGATATTGCAATGTCAGCTATTGACTTTGATGCATTGTCAGATGAAGAGGCAAAAGAAAAACTTCCTTATATTAAAGTTATTGCTAGAGCAACACCAAACACTAAACTTAGAATTGTACGTTTAGCTCAAGAACTTGGTCTTTGTGTAGGTATGACTGGCGATGGAACAAATGATGCACCAGCACTGAAAGCTGCAGATGTTGGATTCTCAATGGGATCTGGAACAGACGTATGTAAAGAAGCTGGAGATATTATTATCACAGATGATAACTTTGTATCTATCACAGATGCAGTTCTTTTGGGAAGAACATTTATGCATAATGTTATGAAGTTCTTGAAATTTCAGTTACCAATCAATGTTGGTCTAGTACTTCTCAGTATCTTATATCCAATTATTATGTCTGTGGAAGCAATTGCTGCAGTGCAGATTCTTGTAATTAACATTGTTATGGATTCTCTTAATTCTCTTTCCTTTGGTGGAGAACCTGCGAAAGACGAATATATGAAAGAAAAGCCTATTCCAAAAGGATCAAAACTTCTTTCAAAAGAAACTATCGGTCAGATTGCAGTATCAGTTGTAGCATTTATTGGAATCTTTGGTATTACTTTATTACCATCGGTACAGAAAATTTTCGGAAATGATGAAGCTATTTATGCAACAGCTAGATTTGCACTTCTTGTTATGATGGCAACATTTAATGGATTTAATATCAGAACCGATGGATTCAATTTATTTAAAGGAATCAGAAAGAATAAGCTCTTCGTAGAAATTGCAGTAGCAATTTTTGCTTTAACATTTGTTCTGGCACAGTACGGTGGAGATATTATGGGATGTACAGCAATGACACCAACGCAGTGGGGCGTGACAGTTGTTTTGGCATTTATGATTATCCCAATTGATTTAGTACGAAAAGCTATTATAAAAATTAAAAGAAAGTAGAAGTAATGTATATGGATAAAGAATATAAAATTGTTGAAAATATAACTTTAGTTTGTTATTCAATTGGTTTGATACTTGTATGTATAACAAAATTTGTTCCATTTATATTTTTTACCTTATTAACATACCCTATATCATTAAAAATATTAAAAAAATAAAAGGAGACCAGCTATGAAAAGTCAAGTATAAATTAGCCAGAAATTTATTTTTCTGTTTCGGGTGAAAAAAGGGTAACTTTAATAGAGCTCCCTTAGGGTGCTTTTTCAAAATCTATAGATATTGGTATACAGACTTCTTATTCGAGGTTAAATTCTACGTTGTCAGTGAGCATTTTCCAGATGACTCTGACAAGTTTGCCGGCACAGTGCCCAAGTGCATTGTAATGCGAACGTCCCTCTGCTTTCTTAGAATCATAGTAATCTTTGAAAGTTGTGTTGTTTTTAACGACATTGTGGGCAGCGTTCATGAGTGCGTAACGTAGTACTCTTGAGCCACGCTTTGACATCCGTGTTTTTTTAGCTTGAAAGTTCCCAGACTGATGAACTGACGGATCCAGACCGGCAAATGCAAGTAACTTCTTTGGTTCAGAGAAACGGTGTATATCACCGATTTCACCAAGGATTAATCCACCATTCACGAAACCAATACCGGGAATGGTCATAATTACAGAGTGCAGGCAGGTGACAAGATTTGCCATTTCAAGCTCTGTATGAAATAATTGGCTATCCAATAACTCAATCTGTTCAATGGTATGAGTTATCTGAATAGATAAAGAACTGTCATTGACACCGACAGACTTCTGTGCGAGAACTCTTAAATCTCTGGCTTTGTCCTTACCGAAATGGCCGTGGGAAGCAACTTCGAGGATGTGAGCAAGATGGGTCATATGCATAGAAGCAATTGCATTAGGTGTTGGAGCCTCCTTAAGGAGGGCGTAGACAGAATGCTGATGCAGGCCAGATTTAAAGAAATACTGTAGTTCAGGGAATACCTGATCCACATAAGAAGTCAGCTGTATTTTTAAACGGGTACGCTGCTTCACCAGTTTCTGGCGGAATCTGCCGAGTTCTTTGAGCTCAAGATAATCCAGATCCTCTAAGGTCAAAAACCGAAGAGAATCCTGCATCATAAGGGTTTTAGCAATAACAAACGTGTCGACTTTATCAGTCTTCGTCTTGCGTACATTATTTTTGCGCATGAAAGAAGTCTGAATCGGGTTGAGAACACACACTTTAAAGTCCTTGCTGATAAGAAAACGAACAAGGTTGTCACCATAGTGTGCCGTTGACTCAAGACCTATGATGATGCTGTTCTGGTCAAGTGGTGCCAGTTTAGAAAGCAGCAGATAGAAGCCATCATAGTCATTTGTGAATTTGAACGGCTCAATGAGTATCTCGCCGTCGGAAGAAACCGCAGCGGCGAAATGGTTAAGTTTGGCAATATCAATGCCGACGTAAATCATGAGGTTGTACCTCCCTTTCATAAAGTCTGATACCGTGGTATCCACCAACAATTATCATCGTAGACTTGATTGAAATAAGTACTCAGAGCAAACACTCTGGCAACATCCAGCTAATAAACAATTCAGATAAAAGAGATGGCAATACACTCCTGTTGAGTAGTCAGAGCTACAAAAACGAAATCAAAAGTCACAGTATCTGAATGTATTAAACCACGAAACAAAAAAAGAAAGGAAGTATGTTGTTTTTGCTTCTAATAACATCATACAAGAAAAAACTATGGGATTTTTTGGAAAATTGTTTGGTAAGAAAGATGATGTAGAAGAGGTGGCGGTCTCAACCGCTGCTAAATCTACAGAAAAAACTGAAACACAAGCTACTTTTACAATTGATATGTCTAAAGAGCATTTAAATAATGTTCTAATTGATATGTCCAAGGGTAGCAAGATTGATATGACTAAACATACCGCTAGAGTCGCATTAGCTATGGACTATTCAGGCAGTATGGATTGGCTTTTTGATAATGGTTCTGTACAGAAAACTGTATCAAGACTTCTTCCAATCGCTCTTAGATTTGATGATAATGGCGAACTTGAGAGCTGGTTATTCTCAAATGGATGCAAACGTTTAAAGGCTGTTACAGAGAGTAATTATTCAAATTACGTAAAAAAGGTTATGAAAAAGTCTGGTATGTATATGGGTGGAACAGAATACGCACCTGTATTGGATGAAGTTGTTACATATTATAAAGACATTGAGCCAAGTGAGATTCCTGCGTTTGTAATTTTTATTACAGATGGTGACAACTCCGATCATGGAGCAACAGACAAGATTGTACGTGAGCTTTCTAAGTATAACATTTTCGTGCAGTTTATCGGAATTGGTGACGACAATTTCAGTTACCTCAAAAAACTTGACAAACTTGATGGAAGAGAGGCAGACAATACAGGTTTCACTTCTGTAGAAGATATGGATAAGATGACAGATGAAGAACTTTATACAGAGATTCTTCGTCAGTACAAAGATTGGCTGAATAATAAATAATTTCAAAAGAGGAGAATAAAACTATGGAAGTTATTAATATGAACAAAACGCCAAAAATTAATATGGCGAAAGAAAATGGTGAGAGTGTAAGTAAACTTTTTGTTGGACTTAGATGGGATAAAAATAGATTTTCTAATGAAAAGGAAGCAGATCTTGATGTTGTAGGATTCCTTACAGATGAAAATAGAAAATGTAAATTCCCAAGTGATCTTGTAAACCACCAGAATACAGATAATTATGGCACAACTTGGGATTGGTGTGAATTATCTGAGGATAATATGGACGGAGATGATTCAAAGGGAATTACATTTTCTGGTGAGCATTATGACGAGTATATGATTATTGACACTGATAAAATTCCGGCTGATAGATCAGATTTTTATATCTGCATGACAATTTATCGCGCAATACAGAGACTACAGAGATTCGATATGATTGATAATGTACAAATGCACATTTATGATTATAATGCTCCAGATAAATTTAAAGCAACATTTGATCTTTCTGAAGATGAGAAGTTTTCAAGTCTTAATGCAGTAGAATTAGGAAGATTATATAGATATAACGGTAAATTCAAATTTCAGGCACTTGGAAGAGGATATATTAATGGAGCTTCAGAACTTTTTAAAACATTTGGATTTAACATTGATGAGGGAAAAGATTTGGAACTGAAACATTACGTGGACAGATATGAAGAATTTTATTATAATCCAGAGACTGGAGAATGCTATGAAGATCCAGACGGAAAACGTAAAATTGAAGGAAAGGTATTTAGAGGATAATTATGAAAATTACATTCGGTGCAGTTTTATTAGTTATTGTCGTATTAGCAATTTTATTTTTCTTCTTGAGAACAAAAACAGGTAAAAGATTAAAGCTTAGAGCGTCCGGAACGGCTGCAGAAGCAATTAGCAAAGATGCTTCTACGCCTGAAGGTGCAAAAGCTTATTATAATGTCGCAATCGAAAAGAAAGAAGAAGATTTGGCAAAAGCTAATGTTATTTATACACAGATGCTTGGAAAAATTTCAAACTACGAGGATCAGATTCGTGGATATAAAAAAGATCTTATGAAAACTGAAATTAATATCAATTCTTGTGTTGAGAAAAACGATGACGAAGGTGCAAAAGTTTATCTTAAAGAGCAGCAGGATTTAGAAGAAAAGGTTGCGATTATTAAAGATGCTCTTACTGGATTGAAAGAAAATGCAAAGCTTCAGGAAGAAACTGTAAAGGGTATTCGGACACAGTTATCTGATCTGAAAGCAGAAAAAGATAATGCTGTTTTAACACTTGAAACAGTCCAGGTGACAAAATCACTACAGGCAACAACAGGAGTATCATCTGCCGAAGAAGATAAGATGCTTGAAAAAGTACGTGATGGGATTAAGAAACAGAAAGAAGCAGCTGATGGTGTAAAAGTTGCTTATGAAAATTCTACTGCCGTACAGAAGCAACGCCTGGATCAGAAAATGAAAAATGAAGAGATTGAGAAGAAATTGGCAGAGTTAAAAGCTAAAAAGAAATAGAAGTAATAAATAGTGGAATGTTGGCTTAAAAGCAGCCATCATCTAAGGAGTATGGCTTTAAATCTGAAGGTATGAAAAACTTCAATCGAAGATAAAAGAGTAAAAGAATAGGATGTAAAGAGTTATGATACGTCACCCCTTAACAGGTAAGGACAAGTCCCATTTTGGCGTAATAGCACACCACTATTAATATTTTAGATGCATTTAAAAAATTAGGTCGTGCAGTGGCAGAATGGACATATGCGTATAATAATGCTTTATTTACAAAATTAGGCATATTATAATGGCGAATTTATGTCAGTAAACAAAATTGATAAAATTTGCTTATATAGGGTTCAAATCCCTATCTGCACATTAAATCTTAAAGAAAGGAGAATAAAAATGATAGAGGGTATTGTATTACCAGAGTCCGTAAAATCTATATTTTACGTACTTAATCGTAATGGTTACGAAGCCTATATTGTAGGTGGAGCTGTACGTAATTCTATTATAGGATTACCTGTGCATGACTGGGATATCTGCACAAACGCCTCGCCGGAAGACGTATGTAAATTGTTCCGTAGCAAAGGATTTCGTGTAGTAGAAACAGGCTTGCAGCATGGTACTGTAACTGTCATGGTAAATTATTGTGGGTATGAAATAACTACTTATAGAACCGATGGAAAATATACTGATAGCCGCCATCCAGATTCTGTAAAATTTGTCGGAAGTATTTACGAAGATTTAGCAAGACGTGATTTTACAATGAATGCAATTGCCTACAATGACGATGATGGACTTATTGATCCATTTAATGGACTAAAAGATATTGAGAATAAAATTATCCGATGTGTAGGCACACCTGTTGATAGATTCACAGAAGATCCGTTACGTATTATGAGAGCTGTAAGGTTTGCCGCCCAATTAGGATTCCATATTGAAAACTATACCAATATTGCAATGGTACAAACAAATGATGGTTTGTCAAAGATTTCTGCAGAAAGAATACAATCAGAGCTGTGTAAGATTCTTATTTCAGATCATCCTGAGTATGTACTTGATTATTATATTGATATTTCTCCGGCAATCCCTGAGTTAAGTAAGATAATGGGATGCTCCCAGAATAATATGTATCACATTTACGATGTATGGAATCACACCAGATTCGCATTAACAGCTTGTAGAATACATGAATTAGAGACCAGACTTGCTATCTTACTTCATGATATTGGTAAACCAGAATCAAAAACAGCAGATCGAGGGATTGAGCACTTCTATGGACATGCTGTTAAAAGTGCAGAAATTGCTGACTCACTACTTCGTAGACTTAAATTTTCTAATGAAATCAGAGAATCCGTAGTCGAACTTGTGGCAAGCCATGATATGACAATTATACCAAAACAAAATAAGATTAAAAAATATCTGAATAAACTTGGTGAAGCACAACTTAGAAGACTGTTAGATGTAAGATTCTGCGATATTATGGCTCACAATCCATATTACGCTAAAGAGCGTTTATGGGAAACATTTCGTGCAGAAGAAGTATTAAATGAAGTTCTGGAAGAAGAGAAGTGTTTTACCATAAAGGATTTGGCTATCAATGGGAAGGATATTATGGAGCTTGGAGTTAAAGAAGGTCCAGATGTTGGAAAATGGCTCAACTATGCATTGGAAGAAGTAATTAATGACAAGTTGGATAATGACAAAGAAGATATTCTAAACAATATTGATGCTAAATTATATACAGAAAGAGAAGAAGGTAATGACGAGGAAATGCCCTAAATGTGGTCAATATATGAGTTCTACAATTAAATACGATTATGGATACCATATTGTTGTGCATGAGTGTTCGTGTGGATATTCTGAGTTGCAAGAGTGGATGAAATATAGCGACAAACTAAATTATGATAATGTTACAAAAACTTGTAAAGATTCAATCGGAGGTATTTAATGAGATTTTATATTGCAGATAATCATTTCCATCATTCACGAATAAATGATGCTATGGATAAACGTGGCTTCGAATCATTGGAAACTATGCATGATTATATGATTAAACAGTGGAATTCTGTAGTAAGAAAAAATGATGAAGTTGTTATCCTGGGTGATTTTTCACTTGGCAAAGGTGAGCAAACTAACGAAATACTTCGCAAACTAAATGGGAAGAAGTTTTTAGTGAATGGTGGACATGATAAGTTTCTACAAGATAAGAAATTTGATCAGTCACTATTTCAATGGATTAAACCTTATGCAGAAATGCATGATGATGGAAGAAAAGTAGTCTTATGTCACTATCCAATATTCTGTTACAATGGACAGTTCCGTATTGATAAAGATGGCAAACCTATTACATGGATGCTGCATGGACACACTCATCTTACTGAAGATCAGGAATTAGTGGAGCAGTTCAAAGACATAACGAGAAGTACATTACGTAAATCAAAATATGATGATGAACCAAAAACAATTCCTGTTCAAATGATTGACTGTTTCTGTATGTTATCTGATTATAAGCCACTTACATTGGATCAGTGGATTGAGATGGAGCAAAGCGGTGTTATCAAGGATTTGATTGACAAGCAATGGTATTACGATGATAAGAGGAAAACTGAATGAGTATTTATATTCCTGAGAAGATTAAAGTAGGGTATCAAAACAGAAATGATACTTACACTAAGAAGCTTGCTTACGTAATCTATTATGATGAAAAAGGTAAGCTTCGTAAAGAAACAAGCTGGAATAGCTGGAGAGATGAAAAAATTGAACCAGATGATTTTGATAATGAACCAACTAGAGGATTTGTATTAAATAAAAAGGTTGGCGGTGATAGATATGGTTGGAATCCTAGACAGACATATACTAGAGTGTATGATCCTAGGGGATTTGAATTTGAGATTACTATTCCAAATTTACTGTTCATTTTAGAACACTGTGATTGTCTAAAAGGTAAGGGTTTGGATGGAGAATTTGTATATGGATGGGACGGAAAGGAATTAGTTCTGATTCCTGTAGATTCACCAGATTACAAAGAGATAAAGAAGCATACAGATAAAATTCAAAATGGGAAGAGATTTAAAGGTAAGGATCTTATTATTGGAGCCACATATCTAACAAAAAATGAAGAGAAATGGGTATACATGGGTAGGTTCGATAAATGGGAGAAGCTTACAAATTGTTTTAGAAAAGGTTGGCGTTGGTCGTTAAATGATAAGGACGGAAAGTGGGAATTTGATTTAGATGACACATGGACATTGATGCCAAATGATAAAAACACTGCATACAAGCATGTGAATAAAGGTAAATATTACTGGTTTCGTTCAGTTGATAACAACAATTATATTTCATTTCAAAGATATTGTTTTGAGACACGAAAAAATATTGGTGATATTTTGATTGATTGTGTAGATGAAAAGCCATCACAGAATTATGCAGAATATTTCGATGATCTTGAAAATAACCATTTTAATTATAACCCAATTAATTTTACATCTGAAACATTACTTGATTTACCATACGATAAATTTATTGAGCGCATAAAGAAATACAAGTATACAAGTTTCTTAAACAGCTATTACGAAGAAATAAAAGTAATTGATAAAGGTAATGGAACATATTTATGTCAAAATAAAGAATATCTGCCATCAGAATTATATGAAAAGATAAAACCAAAATATAATATATATCAGCATATTGATGGCAAAGAGTTCCATAATTATTATAACAATTATTTATATTATTAAAAAGAAAGGATAAAAATTATGTCAACAAAAAATGATGAAATGATTTTACAGCTTAAGAAAAAAGTGGAAGAGCAGAAAGCAGAGCTTGCGAAATTGCCGAGAACATTACAGGCTGAGACATCAACAGTGCTTAGACAGGATGTAGACAATTTAAACTTACGTGTAATGAGCGTTGAGCAGCTTAAGTTACTAAAAGTAAAATTACATACTTATGCTATGGCTGCAGCTGATCTTAAAATTGGGATTGATGAAGTGGTTATTTCAGGGTACTCAATTGATAAATGGATGCATGATATTGATACGCAGATTTCCGTATTAACTAGAGCTGAAAAAGAGAAAAAATTAAAAGAGACAGAAGCAACATTGAACAGAATGTTATCTGATGATAAACGTACTGAACTTGAGCTTCAGGAGTTGGCAAAGATGCTTGGATAAAAATTTTTTTATTCATTATGCTATTTGTTATAAAACGACTATTTTATAAAGGATTAGTTATGACAGAAGATACATTTAAAATTGCCGAGCAGATTAAAAAAGATATACAAATTTTAAAACAGTCATCAATTAGTAAGTGTGTATCAATTAGAACATATGATAAATGGGTGAATTGGGTGAATGCTACAATTGCTGAATTAGAAAAAGAATTTAAAAATTTATAAAAAGGAGATAAAACATGACAAAGAAAAATGCATGGAACAAAGTTTATGAGGAAACAGAGAAAACTTACAAGGTAAAAGGTGAGGATGGTAAATGGACAAAGGTTACTGAAAATGTGACTGTCCTTGCACAGCCTGGAATGAAACCTGGTAATAAAGAGATTGCTTTTGGAAGAGCTATTAAGAAAATTAAAACAGAGAAACCAAAGGTATTTACTGGTGATTGGACAAAATAATATGGATAAAAAGGAATTACATAATAATATTATTTATGCTTTAACAGCGGCTGATAGTGTCATTGAATCTATTAATATCTTAGGCGAATGCGGTATTTACATTGATAAAGCTGAACCATTTAAAGATGTTTTAGAGAAAATTTATAAAGTTTGGTAATACATAATAATCTGGTCTGCCTTAATCAGTGGACCAGAGAAATGGAGAAAATATGATAATAATAAAAACATTTATTATGTTGATTTTATGTGTAGTATTTCCAATTTGCTTATTTATATGGATGTTAGCAATGATTTGGATGCTCACACCATTTGCTCCATTAAAAAAAATATGTCATGACGTTTTAGGTTGGCATAAGCCAAGTGGAGTATATCATCATTTTTCAAAAGGTGTTCGGAAGAAATGTAAAATTTGCGGATGCGATATTGTATCTGATGGAGCCGGTGGTTGGAGAAAATGGTAAAAGGATGGATCTTATGAGTAAAAATAAGGATTATGAGGTTTTATACGCATTAAGAGATAAAAAAACTAAAAAAATTGTCAGAGCAACAAAATGTAAAGGCGGATCATTTTATAAAAACCGATATATGTGCGAAAAACGCTGCACTCAGTTTAACGATGTACATAAATTAGCAAATTGTACAAATGATTTTGAATATGAAGTCGGTGAATATGCTGTTGTAGATATTGAAAAATATAAAGAATTAATTGGAGAAAAGCAGTGATTTACATAACAGGTGATACGCATGGTGATGTAACAAGATTTAGTATGGATAACTTTCCAGAGCAGAAAACTTTTACAGATCAAAATGAAAATTATGTAATTATTTGTGGCGACTTTGGATTGGTTTGGAACTATTTAGCCGAAACACCTTCAGAGAAGTATTGGCTTAAGTGGCTTGAAAATAAAAAGTTTACAACTCTTTTTGTTGATGGTAATCACGATTGTCATCCTAGACTGGCAGACTATCCTGTAAAAGAATGGAATGGTGGACTGGTACATGAAATTAGACCACATGTACTTCATCTAATGAGAGGTCAAGTTTTTAATATTAATGATTTTAGAGGCGCACATTCATGACTTTAGTCATGAGTTAGCCGCTTCTCTCACTTTAAAAAAGTTTTCGTTGATGAGTCCATTAGATAGACTGTGTATGGAAATTAGTTATTACTCATAATCTGACAATTATATGTATCAACGTAGAAAGGAGGTCTGCTGTATGACGATATATTCTACTTACAAAGTTAAAATTAAGCATTATAATCATATCTTTAAAGATACTATTTCTGTATATCGTGCTGCAGTAGATTACCTGATACATGCTTGTATTGAAGACTGGGACAATATCACCTCATACGAAAAACCACTTGAAAAACAACGATTCGTAGAGACACTGATTCATAAGACGAAAGACAATCCAAATGTGGCTTATGATTTCGATGTCCATTTTTACAAGTTTCCATGTTATTTACGCCGAGGAGCTATCAGTGAAGCAATTGGTAAGGTATCATCTTATAAAAGCAACTTTGCAAGCTGGAAAGCTAATCCGCAGGGGGAAGCTCCTTCGGTTCCAAAAGCTGGATATATCTACCCATCTATGTATCGTACAAATATGTACGAGCAAACAGGGACTTACCAAGCGCAAATCAAGGTTCATATCCGCAACACCTGGGATTGGATCACCGTTAACCTTAGAAAGTCAGATATAGACTATATCAATCGCCATTGTTCAACGAGAAAGCAATGCGCTCCAACACTTCAAAAACGTGGGAAAGAGTGGTTTTTGGATTTTCCGTTTGAGGAGAAAGCTAAACTTTGCGATACAGATGTTGATAAACAAACCATACTTGCTGTGGATCTTGGTATCAATACCGCAGCTACGATTAGTGTAATGAGATCCGATGGCACTATTCTTGGGAGACATTTCTGTCACCTCAATAAAGAAATAGACCATCTGATACATAGTATTAATCGTATTAAAAAGGCACAACAACATCATAACTGTAAAACCCCTCGTTTATGGTCAAGAACAAAAGGCATCAACCACGATATTTCTGTTAAAACAGCACAATTTATCACAGATATAGCTGTTCTTTATAATGTAGATATTATCGTCTTTGAATACCTAGACCGCAACGGCAAACTTCGTGGGTCCAAAAAGCAAAAGCTGCATATGTGGCGTAGTCAGGAAGTACAAGCTATTGTTACAAACAAGGTTCACCGCTTAGGTATGCGAATTAGAAGAATTTGCGCCTGGGGTACAAGCAAGTTTGCTTATGACGATAGTGGCATGGTTTTACGAGGTAAAGACGCAGATCTTGCAACTTATAGCGTCTGTAAATTTACTAACGGTAAAATATACAACTGCGATTTATCTGCATCCTATAATATAGGAGCCAGGTATTTCATCAGAGAAATATTAAAATCCTTAGATGAGAGTCTAAGGTTGGACATTGAGGCAAAAGTTCCTCGATGCTCTAAGAGAAGCACCTGTACCTTATCCACACTCATTAGTCTGAATGCGGCACTAGCAGCGTAATGCTAGTTAGTAACTGAGTTTAGACTGTATCTATGGAAAGGCAATCCGATTCCCCTAAAGGGAAACTGTATATCAAATATACAGCATTAGGAAGCACGCGACTTAAGTCGTGTGAGGCTTCACTATATAATTACACATGACTGTACCTCAAGTACAAAAGCTTTGTATAGCCATGGAGCTTTTAAGACAGACGAGTTAAATGCATATTTTATATAAATGTGAATTCAAGAAGTGGTTCTTTGGACACTTACATGGTGATAAACAGATAAATGACAAAGAAATTTTATTATATCACCAGATTGTGAGGATTTGGTAATGGGATATTGGAATAGAAAAAACGAGTTAAAGAAAAAGGCGAATGCTCACACAAATAAAATGGAAGAGCTATATAGCTTGGAAATTACAGAATGTGTACACAATACAAAGATATATGACCAAGGATTCTATTGTAAGAAAGAATGCGATAGTAAACCGGATTTTCATCAGAAAATCACTGTAGAAGATATGGATAGTGTACAGGCAATATTTTCTTATGAAAATACAGGTAAAACAGTAGTTCTTAATTTTGCAAGCTATAAAAATCCAGGTGGCAAATTCTTAGATGGTTCGTCTGCGCAGGAAGAAATGCTTTGCCACAGTTCTTTCTTATATAATGTATTATCTGAATTTAATGAAGATTATTATGAATTCAATAGATTAACAAAGAACTTCGCATTATATACAAATCGTGCATTATATAGTCCTGATGTTTTATTCATAAGAGGCGATGAAGAAATTTGTGTAGATGTTATTACTTGTGCAGCACCAAACAAAACTGCAGCTCAAAAATATTGTGGCAAATCTGATTTCGATTGTAATTCTGTAATGGTTGATCGTATACATTTTATGCTTGATATTGCACAAGAAGAGGAAGTTAATACATTAATTCTTGGCGCATGGGGATGTGGTGTATTTGGTAATGATGCAGAATTTGTTGCGAATAGTTTCAAAAAAGAATTAGAAGAATATTATACCGATACTTTTGAGAATATTATATTTGCGATTCCTGGCGGTACGAACTACATGGTATTCAAGAGGGTGTTTAGTAAATAAAATAAAATCGAGGTTAAAAATGGAATATACAAAACCAATCTATACCAAAACATTATTTTATAATTTTAGAGATACAATTGGACTAACAAAAGAAATTGGTGTAAAAAATGCGATGCAAATAAACATCAATAATATTATTTTTAACAAATGTGAAGAAATAATAATAAGTAAAATTGACAAACTGCAGGAAAAATTATGCATTGGATTTTGTGCAGTAAATTTAGAAGAGATTAATAATTTTTGTTATTATCTTGAACGTCTTAATCCATTACTGTATGAAAAGTATGTAAATGAGTGTAATCCAACTAATTACTATAGTATAAATGGAGAATTACATAAACTCTTACCAGAAAATAAAAAAATTAGGTTTATTTGTAAAGACGGAACGATAATTGTTTATATAAAAAATACTGGTAGTTTCGTAAAGATGACAAGTTCCAATATTTTCTTTTATGGGAAACACAGAAAAAAACATGCAGAGTTTTTCAAAAGGTTTATAGAGAAATATAGAAGCAAATTTATAGAAACACGTAATCTTATTATATTGGATAAAAATGATTTTTCTATCGAAAAAGACTCAATTGATGGTATTGATGAATCTGCAATTATTTTTCCAGAGAAACGAGAAATATTTGACTATGTTAAGACATGGATTGATTCAGAAAATTATTTTGTTGATCATGGTATTAATCACAAACTTGGAATTTTATTATACGGTGATCCAGGTACTGGGAAAACAACTTTTGCCAAAGTTTTAGCCACGAAATATAATTTAGATCTTATTAAATTAAAATTATCTGATTTATCAAAATTAATTACAAAAAATGAATTCTGGGATGAATTGGAAGATTCTGTTGTAGTGTTAGAAGATATCGATGTTCTGGTAAGTAAACGTGATAATAGTGTTACCTCTGCAGATAGAGAAAATTTTCAAGCATTGCTACAGCTCTTAGATGGAATTAATTCATGTAAGAGAACAATTTTCTTAGCAACAACAAATTATATTGATAGACTAGATCCTGCTCTTATTAGAGATGGACGATTTGATATTAAGATTGAAATGAAAAATTTTGATTACGATGAAGCAGTAAAAATGTGTAATAAATTTGAAGCAGATTCGGAAGTAATTCTTAGAGATGAACAGTTTCCAATTAATCCAGCTTGCTTGCAGAACAAAATCATTACAATGCAGATGAAAGAGATTAATGAAAAACTAAAACAAAAAGCTCAAAGAATTGGAAGTAATAAATAGAGAGGTAATAATAAATGATTCCTTATATAAAAATTGATACACCGTTTGAAAGAGATAACGATGGCACAAAGAAGCTTATTGATTGTAAGTTCAGAAATGAAACTGTTGAATATTTAAAAGATAATAAATGGCTTTGTTCAGAAAAAATTGATGGCACAAACATTGGTGTTGTTTGGGATGGACATAAAGTTTCGTTCCAGGGACGTACAGAAAGAGCACAAATTCCTGTTCCATTGGTAAACAAACTAAATGAACTATTTGGCGGTATCATTAATGAAGAAATGTTTGAGCAGAAGTTTGGTGAAATGAATGTAATCCTGTTTGGTGAAGGATATGGTCCTAAAATTCAAAAGGGTGGTGGACTTTATAGAGATGACGTATCATTCATTCTTTTTGATGTGTATCTTCCAGATCAAAACTTATGGCTAAAACGTGATGCTGTAGAAGATATTGCAAAGAGTTTTGGAATTGATATAGTTGATATTGTTCTTACCGGTACACTTCAAGAAGCAATTGATTTTGTAAAGACCAAACCAAAATCTCATATTGGAACAGCTAATATGGAAGGACTTGTATGCAGACCTGCTGTCGAAATGCTTGACAGAATGGGTAGAAGAGTAATTACAAAAATTAAAGTTTGTGATTTTTCAGAATAAAATGAAAAACGAATAAGAAGAGTATAACAGGAGGTAGTAAACATGATAAAAGTTACATCTGATGCAGCTAATAAGCTGATTAAGAAGTTAGAGCAAGAAAAAGGTATTTTTACCGATAAGATTTCTAAAATGTCAACATTTGTTGTAGCAGTAACCGAGAATTACGATCAAATTAAAGCAGAGCAGGAAGCAGAATTCAATTTAAATGAAGTGATTGCTCAGATTGATGAGATTGATAGGAAGATAATTACAATCAGACATGCAAAATCTGTGTTCAATAACTCAGTAGTTATGAAGAATGGATTAACTGTCGGTGACAACATTATTAGATTAGCAATTCTTGAAAGGGAGAAGAGTATTTATAGTAGACTTGCCACCAGACAGAAAAAGACAAGAAATACTTCATTAAATAAAGATATTGAATACACCTATCTGAATTATGATCTTGAGGACGCAAAGAAAAAATATGATAGTGTGTATGCCGAAATTTCAGAAATTCAGGAAGAGCTTAATATCGTAAACAGTTCAGCAGAGTACAAATTTGAGATTGATATCGATCTCTAATGAGAAGTAAATAATGTAATCTATCTTCCGTATTACAGTTACTTTTACATATAGATTGTTTCTATAAAAGTAAATATACATTTAATGCAAGTATAGTAAGTTATTGATTGAGTTTATTGATAGAGTAAAAGTTCAGTAAGGTATTTATTCAATAGTAATGCAGCAGGTTAATTGATAGGTCTGCATATTTAATTCTTAAATCCAGATTATAAAGCTCAAATTAATTAGTAACTGTAATAAAAAACTTTTCGGTATCGAGTTCGGTTAAAGATACTTTTAAAGAATAGATGAAGAAACAATTGAGAAGTAAATAATAGAGAGTCCAGATAAGAATGACGATAAACTTAACTTACGACCCTCATATAAATGAGATGAAGCCTAACTTGGAAAATAGAGAGTACATACAAGTGATTGGTATGGAACAAGGGCGATACTGCCAGGTAACTGAAGCAGCAGTTCATAAGAGAACGGTTCAGAAAGTAGCGAATCTGAATGAATAAAAATTTGTCTGACAAAGACTATATTTGGCGGTGTAGCAACCGTCAATATAAAGCATCTTAGTGTAATGGTTATCACGGATGACCTTGGATCATCAGATGTTGGTTCGATTCCAACAGGTGCCGTTAACTCAGAAATGAGTATTTCAAAGTTAAAAATTTAAAGAATAAAATTCAATTTAAAGGAGAAGAACATTATGACGAAAGAAACTATGACAGTACATAAAGCATTAGCAGAAATCAAAATCCTTAGAGACAGAATCCAGAGTGAGATTTTCAATTCAGTTTTTGTATCTTGTAAGAAAAATTCTCAGTCAAAAATTTCCGGAATGGATGTCGATGAGTATGAGAAGGTTATTACAGGATGCTATGACAAAGATGTAGATCTTATGAGTAGACTTGAAGCTCTGCAGAGAGCAGTGATGCTTTCTAATGCAGTGACAAAAGTTAAGATTAAAATTGGAGAAAATGAAGAAGAACGTACTGTAGCAGAAGCAATCAACATGAAAAATAACAGTATGATGTTCAAGAGACAGATGCTTGACAGAATGCAGCAACAGCTTTCTCAGGCACAGGCAAAAACAAACAAAGAGAATGAGATTCTTGAAAGTAAGTCAGAAAATTATGTAACTGGTCTTTTTGGACAGAAAGAGGGTAAAACTTCTACCGATGAAGTTACAAAAGCCAAACAGCAGTACATTGATCTTAACACATGGGCGTTGATTGATCCGATAAATGTGCAAAATAAAATCCGTGTTTTATCTGACGAAATTTCCTCATTTGAAGCTGAAGTAGACTCTGTTTTAAGCACAAGTAACGCACTAACAACAGTTACAATTGAGTATTAATAAATGGTCAGTGAATTATTGGTTAAAAATTATACAAGCGATTTTTGACCCATATAATAGCTAAATAGCCATTGTTATACGAATAGTTGTATAAAAGATTTCCTTCATTGCTTATCGAAAACAACTGAACTATAATCCTTTAGTCTTTCAGTCAGCATAGAGTAAAGTAAAAAAATAAACAAGCTGGCCTCAAAAATTAAATGGTTTAGAATGCTAATCTAAATAATTTACAAGATTAGATAAAATTGTGCAAAGGTGCATTTTTTGATAACTGTAAAGTTTAAAGATAGAAAGTTCAAACCTTAAAGCTCAAAATTCAAAGCTTATTTTTGATATAAAGTTCACGTAGTAAAGTTGATAAGTTCCAAAGTTTGATAAAAACCTTGAAAAAGTTTTGTAGCATGATTATATCGGCTCTGTGGTTTGTACAAGGCTGATAAGTGGTGAAGTTCATCTTATAAATAAATCAATGCGGTTATTAAAACCTTGTTTCTTAGTTCTAACAAAGCCGCAGTTGGAACGTCCTGGATAGTTAAATGGTCATAACACATGAAACTCATGTATTTGCCGGTTCGAATCCGCATCCAGGATTTGGGTTAGCTACCCAAATAGATTTCTTATTTCTTATACCTCCTAAAGTGTTGAGGTGGGACATGACTTCGATGGTGAAGAGACTTTGAGCAGTCTGTACTGGGTTCGACTCCCAGATGTCCTGTTAGAGATTTCAGATATGTGGTGTCACAGAAAACGCTTCTCAACATCGAGTTGCCGTACCGTTTGACTACACAATATCGTGTATGATCCACCTACAGAGCGCAGTAGTTCTGAAATCTTGAAGCTATACGAAAGATTTGTTTACTGCTAAAACATTCGAATAGTACGGTTAAACTTTTACATATTTAGTAACAGCAGAGTAGCAGCTGTGCGTGAAAAAGTGTATATATCTTCGGAAGTTAAAACCCAACTTAAGGCAAGTGGTTACAGGCTAGAAGCCTTATAAGAAGATTGAGATCTCAAAAATGTTTGTAATATTTATTAAATCTTTGTTTTTGGAAAGAACATTAGCTCAGTTGTAATATTTATTAAATCTTTGTTTTTGGAAAGAACATTAGCTCAGGAGGAGAGCGGCAACCACATAGGTTGTGACCGTCATGGGTGCAAATCCCATATGTTCTTCTGGAAGAGTTTCTTCCTATTAGAATATAAATTGAATAGCATAGTTACGAATATAGGCGGTGCAAAACAATCATTGACATAATAAATCCAAAAGTCATCGTTATGGAACTCCGTGGAGTCTGCTCCTATGGCTGATGGACTCTTATGCTATCCATTTTGAATAAGGCGTGGTTAACCTGTGGATGTGGTGAAACGATATATCCCTCCAAAGTGCTGATACTTATCAGATATTCAAATGGCGTTATAGCTCTACACATACGTTAAATGTGGGAATTGTAATTAAGGAGCATTATATATTTTATGTATATGGATATAATAAAATTCTTTTGATGAACTTCTAATGTAGATTACACTATGTTGTTACCATATAGACTTAATAGAAGGAATTTGAAAGAGAAATAATTTCATATTGGAAGTAACTATTGTAGATACATATCATCTGAGGTGTGGATGTGAAGATGGCTACGCAGATCTCTCGAAGAAAGTCTAGGCGTAAAGTAAGATGAGTAGGCGCCGAAGATATGAGATTGTTTTTGGGTTGTGGTGAAGCGGTAAACACACAAAGCTTTGACCTTTGTATACGCAGGTTCGAATCCTGCCAGCTCAGCTAGGTCTACTGTTTTTAGATGTATTTTCATACGACCTTAATAAACTGAATAGAAAAACACAGACTTTTAATCCTTATGATCGAATACGTTATGGTTAGTATTTCGATGTACAAATGGTTTGCCACAGCTTAATGTAGCCGCGTTAAGTGCTTGATATGTGGGACAAACTCATTAGTCTTAAAATAAATGAGAGATAGAGATTTCAGGGTTTGCTCTATCAAAATTTGGGGAGTTAGCTCAGTAGGTGAGAGCCACAGCCTTATAAGCTGTAAGCCCTAGCAAGGTCAACAACGTGGATTCGAACTCCACACTCCCTATTTCCATGCAGAAGACGAAATACAGGGAATCCTTATACTACCAAGTAGTCTAAAACTTGAAAACCATATTTAAGGGTATGGTAGAGATATGATAAGTTGTAGGTCGCGTTAATCGGACAGGGTTTATAAGCATATCAAAAGCGCATAAAAATACAAAATACAATTAAATAACATGAAAAAACCTTCGTCAAAAATATCTCAATGTGAATCCTGTGTGAATTCTACGACAGTCCGTAATCTGCGGAAACCAGATTAAGCGTAAGAGATATACGAGATCTGTTGAGTAGCAGAGATAAGGCAGTAGGTTTCTGCGAAGGTAACCTACATAAAAATCTGAGAAGAAGAATATAACAAGGATCTTCTCCTAAGAAGCAATTCGCTCACGCCACCTTGTTTGTATAAGTGAGAGTACAAGGATTGCTGGCAAGTTATACAGGTTCTTGCCAAATAAGCGGATGTGCTGAAATAGGAAAACAGACTGGATTTAGGTTCCAGCGGTTAACAACCTTGTGGGTTCGAGTCCCATCATCCGTATTTGAGGTACTGTGATTTATATGTATTGCGCTCTTGGAGCATTAATTATATCGAATCACCTATAGGGTATTAATAAAAGTTAAAAGGTTACAGTACCTCAATCCAAATTTCTTTCATTTTATATAATTGGTAGCACAGGTCGTCTAAATGGCAGGACATTAGAATATAGGTTCGAATCCTATCCTGTGTACTTGCTTAGAAATAAGCATAAACTAAACAAAAACGAGGAAGTATAAGTTATGAAACGGTTAACACTAAATGAAATGAAACACCGAATGAGTCAAATTACAAAAAAGTGTATTGATTCTCATGGCGGTGGAGAAGAATATTTCAATGAACTAGATGATTTAATCAAAAACGATGAAGATTTTCTAATATCATATCTAACACATATCTCACAATCAAGTGTAAAAAATATCATCATATCAGGTGAAATTGGAGAAAAGATTGCAGCATTGAGATTGAAATATAAATGGTTTTTAAGCGACTGCAGTATTGAGTATATTAATGGCAGTTTAAGAAAGGGTAAACCAATTCAATATTCTAATTGGAAATTGGATTCTTATAAGAATCAGCCATTTATTTTCGTAGATGACAGCTATTATTCTGGTAAAACTTTGAGAATAGTAAGGACATATATTGAAGAAGTACTTGGTGGCTATCTGCAAGGTTCGTATGTTTTCTATGACGGATCAGAAGATAATCTTGACGATGTAGTAAGCCTTTATCGGTATTATGATCATTTTGATAATTAATTTCTAACTGGTGATTTTCTTCACCAACATTTCCAAAATAAAAATTCAATTTTATATGGTTCGATTTTCAGCCACTGGGCTGTTTATCTTATAAATTTCCATTTTATTATCCTAGTAAATTGCTAGGTTTATATACAGGTTGCAATTAAAAAATTTATATATATTTCAAAGGAGGTTCTTAAATTGGAGAACAATACTAAAAAACAGAGATTATTTAATCTCCCAGAAACAAAAGGTAATTTTATGATCAAAGGTGTAGTTAAAGGAACTAAGAAAAACAATTTCTACACTGAAAAGCAGACACGTACCGGCAAAGAAATGCGAATTGTAAATTTTGGTCTTGAATATGATGAAGGTCGAGATTTATATATCGGTTTTACTGGAATTGAGCAGGAGAAAGTTTACTTCTATAAGAAGCCAGAAGAAAAAGGCAAGAAAGGAACATCACAGCCGGTATCCTGGGCAAATAGATTTAAGTTTGCAGAAGATCCAAAGAACGAAGGATTTAGACTTATTGGTAAAAATCTTGGACTTACTAAAGTAACCAATGAAAAAGGTGAACAGGTAAATGATAAAAAGGTACTTACAGATTATGATGCTTGTGCCGAGATTCGTAATAATCTTAAAGACGGAGAAAGCGTTTTTGTAAAAGGTAGCATTTCTTATCGCAGTAATCGCGATGATAAAGGTAACATCAAACGATACGAATCTATGGAACCATCTCAGATTTCTCTTTGTGCCCCATGTGAATTTGATAGTGAAAAATTTAAAGCCCAGAACAACTTCAACCAGGTAATTGTCTTTATGGGAATTGAAAAAGAAGTTGAAGACGATAAGGAAACAGGAAGATATGTTATCTCCGGTAAGGTTGTAACTTATTCAAACATCGAGGATGTTGAATTTATTCTTGATCCTGTTGATGAGAAGCAGAAAAAACTTGCAATGACGTTTAGAAAGAAAGTGAAACCATACTGGGCACTTAAAGTATCCGGTCATGTACAGGCTTCCATTCAGGTAGAAAAAGTTGTTGAAGATGATGGATGGGGAGAAGAGGACGAAATGGAGAAACCTTCTACTCCTGTTAAGCGTGAGTATATTGTAACCGGTGCTGATCCGACTACCATTGAAAAAGACCTGTATTCTAAGGAAGCCATTGAAGAAGCAATGCAGAAGATTAGAAACGCTAATAAAGCCGAGGAAAGCTATGGTAGCGATTCTGACGATAGCGGATGGGGAGATAGTAGCCTTGGAGAAGCTGACGAAGAGGATGAAGAGTGGTAATTAACCACTGGAAGGAATTAAGTTTCCTCCCATTATTTGAGAAACATAATAAATCAATTTACATATAAAAAGGAGCATAATTAAATGGCAAAAGGTAGAAAAGCTAAACAGGCAAAAACAAAATTAAATATGATTATCTATGGAGATACTTTCACAGGCAAGACAACATTAGCATCACAGATTGCATTTTTCAAAAGAGAAGATGGTACTCCATTTAGAGTGTTATATATTGATGCAGAATCTGGTGGACTTGATAGTTACTTAGATAGAATGGAAGAGTCAGGCATCAATTTGGATAATATTTATATTTTGTATACACAGTCACTTGCAGAGGTTAGACAGTATATTGCAAAAGTAAAAAATAACGAAGATATTTATGAACTTGATGATGATGGAGTAGAAACTGATGAAATTGTAACAGATGCTGAAGGAAAACCATTTAGAGCTGATGCGATTGTAGTAGATGGAACAACAATTCTTAATTTAACTACGCAGTCAGGATTAGTTGAATTCTCCAAGAAACGTAATAAAGTAAAAGCAGACAAGGCTGGGTTACTTGGAGATGAGCGACTTGTCAAAATTGAAGGTTCCAGTCTTGAAATCCGGGACTTTAATACGATAAAGTTTAAAGGACAGGACCTTATTCTTGACTTAATGTCATCTGGTGTTCACTGTATTACTACAGCCAGAGAAAAAGATGAAACAAAAAATATCAAGACAGATGATGGACAGTTCCAGTCTGTAGCAACAGGTAAGAAAATTATTGATGGATTTAAAGGTCTTGAGTACAACGCTAACACAGTAATCCGCACTTTCTTTGATAAAGAAACTGGTCAGATTTGTGCCGAGATTCAGAAAGACCGTACAGGAGTACATGACTCCGGTGAAATTGTTGAAGATCCATCATTACTTGATTGGCAAGCTGCACTTGATAAAAATAAAGGTAAAGAAGACTTTATTCTCAAGAACGACTTAACTAAAGCAGTCGAAGTTGAGCAGGATCTGTATGCTAAAGAAGTTCTTGGAAAGGTTGGCGATCCTGTTACAGAAGATACAACATCATCCGACACATCCACTTCCACATCACCAACACCAGATGATCTTCGTAAAGAAATCGTATCTATTAAAAATTCTCTTTCTCCAGTCGCAAAAAAATCCCTTAAAGAAAAACTTGAAGCAAAAGGTTTACCAACTGCATACAAGAATGTAAATGATATTTCTGTATTACAGGAAGTTATTGAGACAATGAAAAACTGATTGGATAAATTATGGCACGAGCAAAGAATGATAATTTAGTTAATGAATTTGATAGAGTTTGCCATTGTTGCCAACGCCACATCCATTTTGAAAGAAATAAATCTGTGGAAAATGTAGTATTCTTTGATGGTCTTTTTTATCATGAAAAGTGTTTTAGAGAATCTGCAGGATTCCACAGAAAATGTGGTGGCTGCTCAAAAGATATTATCATCGAGGATGCAGACCAGGAAGGTATTCTTGTATTTAAAAATAAATATTGGCATGAAGATTGTTTTAAAAAGAAATATTCAGATAAACCAATATTTATGGAAAATATTCCAGAGTATAAAGAGGATGCGTATGTAAAGATTGTAGGTGTTTTTAATGGAAGAAAAAAGGATATTACAAAGTTAAATGAATATGAGATAGCAGCTGTCAAAGAAGTAGATAGAATCTTTGATGAAAAGCTTGTTAATGATTATATCCGAAAACAGTATGATATTCAGACAGTCCCATGGGATTCTATAGCAGCACTATATGATGGTAGATATGGTGTTAAAATCCCACCAAAACACTTATATGACATGTTTGTGCGTAAACAATCTTATCTGGATAAAATCAATGCACAGAATATTGCTAAAGGTAAGGAGATAACATGTGCATCAAGAGTTAAATACGATTTAAAAGTCTTATATAACAAATATGATTCTTACCTGAAGTTCCTTGAGAAACAGAAAATCTTAGAGGCAGAAGCTCAATCAGATAAAACTGATGAAAAATTAATATTAACAACTGCTCCACAGCCAAAAACAGTTGAAACAAATAATAATAGTGATGACTCCTTGGACGATTTACTAAATGATATTTTTGGATAAGGAGTGGCAGATGGAAGAAATTAATAATGTATGTAATGTACAATCTGAGATTATGTTCGTTGGATCATTGTATAAATCTCCGGACCTGTATGTTACATATGGCAATTTTATGAGACCTAAATATGACTTTTCTGATGAAGTGGTCTATTTCTTTTATAAATGTCTTGAAACTTACTATCTTAAATTTTCCCAAACAGTTGATGAAACAAAACTAAATGTATTTATGTCACAGGATGCTGAGCGAATGAGTAATTATAAGAAATATCACGGTTGGAAGACAATTAGTGAATTTATGCGTTTGGCAGATCCGAATGACACTAAGAATTATTTTGATACAGTAAAGAAGTACTCACTTGTTAGGGAGTACGGAAGAAACGGTTATCCTGTCGATAAGATTCTTGCTCATAAGAATTTTGATAAGATGACAGCCAACGATATTTACAGGGTTATCAGAGCAAAAGCAGATAAAATTCATACTGTAATTAATGCAGGAGAGGAAGCTGTAGAGCTTACAAAAGGTAATGCTGATCAGATTAAAAGATATCTGAAGAAACCAAACTTTGGTCTTCCATATCCCTGGCCAATGTACAATGAATTCTTTCTTGGGATGCGAGAGGGTAAAACGCACTTTGAGGGCTTTATCTCAAATGGTGGTAAATCTCGAAAGCTTATTGCATTAGCAGCTTATGTAACTTTGGTACAGCATAAAAACTTTCTTCTTATGTCCAACGAGATGGATGAAGATGACCTTAAAAACTGTATGATTGTTACTGTAATCAATAATAAAGAGTATCAAGAACTGCATGGTATTAAGATTAAGAAGCCAGAACGTGAGATTGTTTTGGGCGCGTACAGAGATAGAAACGGTGAGATAATTCGTAGGCATATAGATGAGAATGGTATCTATACAGAATCAGAAGAAGAGTATATAGAAAGGGTTGAACGTGATTCAGATGAGTATCATAAAATCGTTCAAGTAGGAGAATGGATTGATGAGAATACAAAAGGTAAGCTTTTGTACAAAGATGTCCAGGACGATTACTCTATGGAACGTATTGAATTTGAATTACGTAAGGCGAAGCTTGTAAATGAAGTAACCTATTATGGTTATGATACATTGAAGAACTATCAAGTAGAAGACTGGGCACAGTTAAAGCAGATTGCAACTAAGCTTAAGGAGATTACCAAAGAACTTAAAATGTTTGGCTTTGCAGTGTTCCAGTTATCTGATGATAGTAAGTTTACAGATGTGTTCCAATTAAGCTCAATGAATATTGCATCTAGTAAAGGTATTAAACATGTTACTGACACTCTTACTCTTGGAAAGATGATTGAAAAGAGTGAATACCACAAATATCAGATGATATGTGACACTCCTGGATGGGGTGATCCTACAATATCTGACTTAGATTTAGGTAAGCAATATTTTGCAATTAAAATTGATAAAAATAGAGCCGGAAGTAAGGACAAGATTATGTTGTTTGAAATTAATCTTGACTATAATACTTGGATAAATATTGGACAGTTGATACAAAGACAAAAATAATTAGTGAGGTGATTGGCAGTGGATGCTAGAGAATTAAAGGAATATATATTAGAAAATAATTATGTGGAACAGATTCTTGATGCGATTCACTGCCATCATATTAAATTTCATGGAGATTATTGGACCTGCGGAAATCCAGACGGTGATAATACCGGTGCAATCGTAATATATAATACGGAAAATTTATCATGTACAAACTATACGAGACGAATGGTTGAAACAGACAGAGCTACTGATATTATTGATTTAGTTTGCTTTTGTGAAAAACTATCATTTCCAGAAGGACTGAAATTTATATGTCAAGAGGTTGGAATTTCTTATTATCATGACTTTGAATCAGATATACCTGAGAGTTTAAAGATATTAAAGCTAGTTAATGAAATGTCTACTGAACAAACTGATGAGAAAGAAGTCCCATTAAAACCAATACCTACTGAAATACTTGACTACTATAAACCTTACGTGAATGACTTATTTTATGAAGACGGGATTAGTTATTCAACTCAGAAAGAATTTCAGATTGGCTATGATACCGAAACAAATAGAATAACAATTCCAATATATTCAGAGATTGGTGATTTAGTCGGAGTGAAGGGTCGATTATTTCAAAAAGAGGTTGATGAATCTGAGTGTAAATATTTGTATTTGGAGAAATGTGCAAAATCAAAAATTCTGTTCGGATTGAATAAAACACTTCCATATATAAAAAGATTAGGAGTCGTTTATGTTGTTGAAGCTGAAAAAGGTGTAATGCAGCTATGGTCCTATGGATATAAAAATGCAGTATCTACAGGAGGAAAGAATATTTCAAGACATCAGTTAGATATGCTAATTAGACTTGGCGTTAAGATTGTATTTTGTTTTGATAAAGATGTTGTTCTTGACGATGTGATAAGAATTTCAGATAGATTACCAGATGGTATTCCAGCGTATTATATGTTCGATAAAGACAATAAGCTAACAGGTGAGAAAGAATCTCCATCGGATAATAAAGATAAATGGGAATACTTATTGGAAAATAATGTATATCCGTTAACAGATAGGATGTGATTGGAAATTCATAAGACAAATTTTATATATAATGTTGGTGAAGAAATAAAAAGTGAAAGATTAAATATAAAAATATTACAACAATTTACTAGACCAATAAACAGAAAAGATGGAAAAATAGAAAATTCAAAAATGTATTACGTGCATTGTTATGATTGTGGTGCAGATGTTCCAATGTATCAAAGTAGTATTAAGCGAAAAAGTAAATGCCCATGTTGTACAGGATCTATAGTTGTTAAAGGAATTAATGATTTAACAACAACAGATCCTTGGATTACTAAATATTTTCAAGGTGGAGCTGATGAAGCAAAATTATATTCAAAAGGCACAGATAAAACATTTTTTCCGATTTGTCCATTTTGTGGACGTATTTCAGACCATCCAGTAACAATTGGAAATTTAGTTCGTCAAAAAACATTTGGTTGTATATGTAAAGATAATATTTCATATCCAGAAAAGTTCTTTTATAATCTATTGATTCAGTTGAATGAAAAATTTATCTATCAATTATCCAACAAAGATTTTAAATGGTGCAAAAAATATAAATATGACTTTTATTTAAAAGATAAAAATATAATCATTGAAGTTAATGGAATGCAACATTATACATCTAACAAAGTGATAAATAACGATTTAAACAAACATAATTTGGCAAAAAATAATGTATATAAATACATTTCTATAGATTGTAGTGAATCAAAGAAAGATTATATAAAAAATAATATTATAAATAGTGAATTAAATAATATATTAAATTTGAACGACATTGATTGGAATGCTTGCGAAGAATTTGCAATGAAAAATTTAAGTGTAGATATATGGAGTGATTTTAATAATGGAATTAAAGTTACAGAATTATCTCAAAAATATAATGTTAGTAAAAATAAAATTAGGCATATTCTTCATGTTGGAACTGAATTAAATAAATGTAAGTATGATGGTAAAACAGAAAACAAAATTTCTGCTGCTGGAAAAGAATATAACATAAAGAAAACAGAAGTTTATGATTTAAATGGCAATTTGCTTGGTACATATAAGTCTGCAAAATATATAAGTGACAATTCATTAGAATTATTTGGAAAAAAATTATATATAAACAGCATATATGATTGTTGTAATTATAGAATAAGGCAATATAAAGGTTTTGTCTTTAGGAATAAATAGGTGGTGATAAAAATAAAGTTTAAATTATTTAGTAATTATAAAAACGATAATATAAAGGAAAAATTTTTATATGACAGAGGAATAACTGACCCTAAAAAATATTTAAATTTAAGTAAAGATGATGAAATTCCATATATAAATTTAGATAATATAAATGATGCGGTAAATATATTAGAAAAACATATAAGTTTAAATTCTACTATTGGATTAATTCCAGACAGCGATGTTGATGGTTACTGTTCCTCAGCAATTTTATATTTATATATAAAAAAAATAAAGCCAGATTGTAATATAAATATTTTATATCATACAAAAACTAAAAGCCATGGACTAGCAGATATAGAATCGTTTGATGGTATAAATTTACTTATTGTTGCTGATGCAGGAACAAATGATATTGAAGAATGTAAAAAACTGAAAGAAATCGGAATTGATATAATCATACTTGATCATCACGAAAAATCAAAAGATAATCCTTACGCAGTGATTGTAAATAATCAATGTAGTGTAAAATATTATAATAAACAACTTTGTGGAGCTGGCATCGTTTATAAATTCTTGCAAGCTGTTGATGATATGCTATGGTATGAATATGCAGATGATTTTCTCGACTTAGTTGCTTTTGCAAATATATCAGACGTAATGGATATGAGAAGTTATGAAACAAAGTATTTAACTGAAAAAGGATTGTGTAAAATAAACAATAAATTTTTACAAGCATTAATAAATAGTCAACAATATAGTATGAATGGAAAAATTAATATTCATAATGTTCAATGGTATTTGACACCATTGGTTAATGCGCTTTTAAGAGTGGGTTCACCAGAGGAAAAAGAACTTATGTTTAAAGCTTTCATTGAACAGGATGCCTGGTTTGAATATAAGAAACGTGCTACAAAAGATAAACCTGCAGAGGTTATCCAGGAAAGCATTTATGATAGAGCTGCACGACTTGCAAAGAATGCAAAAGCAAGACAGGATAAGAGCCGTGAAAAAAGTGTACAGATGATATTTGATCAGATTGGAGAGAATCCTACTGACAAAGTAATCATGTGTGATGTATCAGAAATCCTTGACGGTGGAATGACAGGAGTATGTGCAATCAAAGTAGCTGAGAAATATAATAGACCATGTTTGTTGTTAAAAAAGTATTATGATTATAAAACAAATACTCTTGTATTTGGTGGCAGTGGACGAAATATAAACCATAGTCCTATTGAAAGTTTCAGAGATCTTGTAGAGTCTAACAATCAATTCAATTTTGCACAGGGGCACAAATCAGCATTTGGTATTGAAATCCCAGTTAATAATGTGGAAAAAGCTAAAGAAATATTCAATGATGAATTAAAAGATGAAGATTTCACTAAAGTCTATTTATGTGATTTTATCATTCCAGAGTATGATGTAAATGAAAGCATCATTTATGAGATGACAAAATTTACAGACTTGATTGGACAAGGCATTGAAGAACCAATGATTGCTATTACAGATATTGAAGTAAATAGAGACGATATTACCATTCAGGGTAAGAATGAAGATTCTTATTGCTTTAAAATTGGTGAAATTAAATTTGTACAGTTTAAATGTAAAGATGATAATTCTGTTATGGATTGGCTTAAAAATTCATTTGATAATGTTGCAAAAATCAATATTGTTGGAAATCCATGTATTAGCGAGTATCAAGGAATTAAAACATTACAGTTTATTATTGATGATGTAGATGTTTTAAGCACTTCTTTCGAAGATATAGAAGATAACGATGAAGACGAAGATGAAAGTTGGTGACTAGATGTACAGTTCATTACATAACCATGATTACTATTCATTACTTGACGGTTATGGAAGTCCTAAAGAAATGCTTGACAGAGCAAAAGAACTTGGATTAAAAGCATATGCAACAACAAATCATGGTAATGCTTACAGCTTTATTTACTATGACTTATTAAAGAAAGAATATCCAGATATTAAGTTGATTTTTGGAACTGAGTTGTATGAATGTAATGATATTACAGTAAAGGACAAAGATAATAAATACTTTCATTTAATATGTCTAGTTCGAAATGAACAAGGTCGTAAAGACTTAAATAAGGTAATTACAAAAAGTAATTTTGAGGGATTTTACTTTAAGCCAAGATGTACAATTGAAGATTTGAAGCCATATGCTGAAAACTTTGTTATTTCATCAGCATGTTTAGCAAGTAAAATTGCCAGAGAAGAAGATTTTAATAAGTGCATTGAGTATATAAACGAATACAAAGAAGCATTTCCGTATTTCTATCTTGAGATGCAATCGCATCAGCATCAGGATCAATGTCTATATAATCAGAAAATCTTAGAACTATCCAAAATCACAAACACACCATTCATTATCACAACTGATAGCCATGCTCCGAAGAAAGAAGATTTATACTATCAGGACAAATTAATTCAGATTGGTCGAAAAAGTACCAATAATGATAAGAATGCAATCGAGAATAGTGAAGTTTATGAAGGTTGCTATATGCAATCGGAAGAAGAAATCCATGAGTGTATGGATTCACAGATTGGTTATGAGAACGTATGTATAGGACTGGATAATACCAATAAGGTGGCAGATTTAATTGATAATGTTAATATGCCGTTTCAGTCTCCGCAGCTACCAACATTCCCATTACCAGATGGATTTAATGATAATAATGAATTCCTGTGGCATCTGATTAAAGAAGGATGGAAAGATAGAGGTTACGATAAGTTGTCCGAGGAAGAGCAGCAGATAAGAAGAGACAGACTTAACTATGAAATGAAAATTATTCATGAAATGGGATTTGATGGATATTTCTTATTTGTATGGGACTTTATCAATGCTGCTCAAAAACTTGGAGTTGAAGTCGGTAAAGGTCGTGGGAGCGCAGCAGGTTCTTTAGTCTGTTATTGTTGCCACATTACAGATATTGATCCTATCAAATATGGTTTGATTTTTGAGCGTTTCTTAAATCCTGAACGAGTTGGATTACCTGATATTGATACTGATGTAGGAGACAGAGATGCAATTATTAAATATCTTGTAGACAAATATGGGGAAGACAGGGTATGTCAGATTATCAACTATTCTTACATTACTCCTACAGTAGCAATTACAGACGTAGGTAAGATTCTAGGATTTCCATATAATCAGATGCAGAAATTATCTCAAAAATTCACATTTGATAAATGGGATGACTGTATAAAAGTAAATCCAACTCTTATAAATGATAATCCACAGTATGCTGATTTGTTTGATATTGCTTCACATTTAAGCGGAAGAGTTAAAACAGTATCAATTCATGCCGGTGGAGTTGGAATTGTTGATACATCAATAAACGACTATATGCCAATGAAGATCGGAACAAAGGGCGAACATGTAATTCAAGTAGATAAACACTATATTGAGGGTATTGGAATTGTAAAATTTGACCTTTTAGGTGTTGCAACACTTAACATTGTTAAAGAGATTAAAGATGACTTACATTTAGATCCATGGTTGTACGATATTAATAATCATGAATTTGAAACAGATATTGATTCTTATAAACTTCTAGGATCAGGGAAAACAAATGGAGTATTTCAAGTAGAATCTGCCGGAATGAAAGATCTAATGGTTCGTTTGCAACCTAAGAATATAAATGATGTTGCAGCTGTTGTTTCTTTATATAGACCTGATAGCATGGGAGCATTAGAAGAGTATGTTGATATAGCAATAAGTGGTAAAACCCCAGAATATATTCATCCAGATATGATTCCAATTTTAAAAGATACAAATGGATGTTTATTGTACCAGGAACAATTACTTGATATTGTAAAAAAATTTGGTGGAAGAACATATGGAAAAGCGGATCTATTCAGACGTGGAATCTCGAAAAAGGACAAAGATCTTGTAAAAAGAGAGTCTGAAAAATTAAGAGATGAAATTGTGCAAAATGGATATTCAAACAAACTCGCTAATCAAATTGCAGATGATATGTCAGCTAAAGGAGGGTACATTTTTAACAAGTCCCATGGATATAGTTACGCTGTACTTTGCTTCGAAACAGCTTGGTTCAAAGCACACTACCCAACATATTTCTTTAAAGCATTGTTTAATCAGAATAAAGACAAAGCAGGTGCTATTAATAAATATATCTTAGATGCAAGATATTTTAATGTAGAAGTAAGTCCACCAAATATTAATTTATCTGGAATGAATTTTACAGTACATGATGACAAAGTCTTATTTGGGTTATCAGCCATTAGTGGAATTGGAGAATCATTATCTGCTCAGATTATAGAAGAAAGAGATAAAAATGGTAAATTTAAATCATTTGAAGACTTAATCTCAAGAATTCCGCTAAGTAAATCAGCTGTTATGGCATTAATTAAATCTGGAGCAATTCCATGTAAGAATAAAAAGAAAAAACTGATTTCTTATTTAAAGTCACAATATCAAGCATTGAAGTTTTCAAAAGTACAGTCTTTGCCAACATATAAAAAACTTGAAGAAGAATGGCATATTGATTTATCAAAATATGAGATCCCAAGCACAAGTAAAAGAGTTAAGTACGATAAAGAAAAACTTTTAGAAGAATATAACAGATTAAAGGAAGAAGACTTTAATCAAAAACAGGAAATCAGATACCAGAAATATATAGAGGAAAATAATAAATACCTTGAAGATGAGCAGTTTTGGGAATTTCAAACATTACAAGTATTTATTAATGATAATCCATTTGATGCAGCTTATACATTTTTAGTTCCATTTGAAGATGTTGAAAATGGTGACAAATGTACGATTGTTGGAATTATTGCAAAGGTGCAAAAGAAGAAAGATAAAAATGGTAAACAGTTTGCCTATATTAATATCTATTCAAGCTTTGGACTTGTAGAAGGTATTGTGTGGCATTCAACATTAAAAGAATTTGAAGACCTGATAAAGAAAGGTCAACAAGTAGCAATCCTTTGCAAAAAGGATAGTGAAGAAAAAGTAATTGTAGAAAAAATCAAGCCGTATAGCGAATGGATAAAATATGTTAGAAAGAAAGGGGCAAAAGTATAATGAGTTATTCAGAACAAATTAGTAATGATGATCAGCAGTTTGAATTTACAGCCAGAATTTCATATGAACGCTTTTACAGTGAAAATACATCTTGGGGAGTTTATTCATTTAACACAACTGATCAGCTTCCTAATTGTCAGAAGATAACTGCTCATAAGGACTTATTTGGAGATGAGCATGAAGATACTTTTGTCGGAACTCTAGCAGGACGAATGCAACAACTGTGTATTGGTTCAGAATATAAGATTACTGCAACATATAAAGATGACAAAAAATATGGATCACAGTATGTACCAATCACAGTTTATGCATTAGCTCCACAGACTGTAGAAGATTCTAAGATTTTTCTTAAATCACTTATTCCTGAGAGTGTAGCAGATTCATTACTTACTGTATATCCAAATGTTGTAAATGATGTAGCTGATGGTAAATTGGATACAATTGATTTTTCAAAAGTTAAAGGTGTTCGTGAGAAAACTTGGAAGAAGATAAAAGACAAGATCATTGATAACTATCTTATATCAGACATTATCACATTATTAAAACCATTAGGTGTTACATTCACAATGATTAAAAACCTTCTTAGTAACGAACCAAACCCTGGATTATTAAAACAGAAGATTGAAAACAATCCATATTATTTATGTTCTATGAAAGGGTTTGGTTTTAAGAAGGTAGATAAATTGGCACTTAAATTAAAACCTGAACTTCTTGAATCCAGAGAAAGATGTATTGCTTTTATTTCTTATTATCTTACAGAGATTGGCGAAAATGATGGACACACTTGGTGTAGTGTAGATATTTTAAAAGCTGCAGTTGAAGATTCAGCTCCAGAGTGTATAGATGTATTTGATGGAGTTATTGAAAATAATTCATTCTTACATCAATATGAAAACAGAATTGGACTTAAGCTATACTACAATCTTGAAATGAAAATTTTGTCTATCATTCAAGAAAGATTAAATAAACCGTCACCAGTGCCTATAGAAAACGATGAAATAGAGGCAGGAATCGCTAAAGCGGAACAGGAACAAGGATTTTCCTATACCGATGAGCAAAAGTCAATTATACGCTCTATACTAACGCAGAGTATTAGCTTCGTTACAGGAAAAGCCGGTACTGGTAAAAGTTCAATTTTACGTGGAATTATTCGTGCATATTCTTTGGCAAATCACAATATTTCTGCCTGTGCATTATCAGCAATGGCAGCACAGCGTATTACAGAAGCTACAGACTATCCTGCAATGACGATTCATAGAACATTGGGATGTCATGGTCCAAATAAGTTTGATTACAATAAGGATTGCAAACTTATATCTCCAGTAGTATTAATGGATGAAGCTTCTATGGTAAATGTACAAATCTTCTTAGCATGGTTAGAAGCTATAGGTGATAATACAAAAATCATCATTTGTGGAGACTATAAACAGTTGCCACCTATTGGTTTTGGAAATATATTCTCTGATTTGATTCATTGTTTACCAAAAGAAAATATCAATGAACTTACAAAAGTTATGCGTCAAGCAGAAAAATCTGGAATTCTTACCGATGCAAATCTCATTCGAGATAATAAAAACCCCATTACGGAAGTTATTACATCAAAAAAATTAGTTCATGGCGAGTTACAGGACATGTATTACATGTTCAGAGATACTAGAGATTCACTTCATCAACTTGCATTAAAAATGTTCTTCTCAGCGGTTGAATCAGATGGTATTGACAATGTTGGTATAGCAGTACCTCGTAGAGAAGGCTGTTTAAACAGTGCTTATGAATTAAATAAAGATATTGCAGATGTCTTACTTAAAGACGAAAGGAAGTCAATCTCATTTGGTGAAAAAGAATTTAAACTTGGATGTAAAGTTGTCCAGACAGTAAATGATTATGATCGAAATGTTTTTAATGGTGAAATTGGTTATATCACATTTATTGGAAAAGACATGAGTGGTAAAAAGCCAGTGACTTATTGTAAAGTTACTTATCAGTCATTCGGTCCTAAAATAGAAAAAGGCGTTGGGTTAGTTTTTGATGAAGATAACAATATAGTTTATGAGAAACGAGATAAAGTAATTAGATATGAAGGAAGTGAAATTGCAGATTTGGATATGGCTTATGCTTTAACAACTCATAAAATGCAAGGATCTTCCAGGAAAACAGTTATCTGCGTAATTGATAATACTCATTATAAATTATTGGACAACTGTATGTTATATACAATGCTTACAAGAGCAAAGAAAAGATGTTTATTATGTGCTGAACCACAGGCATTCTACAAATGTCTAAATACAAGTAATAATGCAAGAAATACGTGGTTAAGCACAATTAAAAGAAAGGGGAAATAATATGATAGAACTTATTAATGATATTTCTCAGATTATGAAGAAGTATGGTAGAGAATATAAAATCAAAATTGATCCAATAACTGTTAAGGTTTATATCCCTATTTCAGAACTTTTAGGGTTATATCCATTAAAAGGAGAGTATATAAAAATTGTTTATGATGGACTGATTGAAAATTGTTACATCGATCTTAAGCAATTAAATAAAATTAAAAAGTTTATAAAGAAAAATGAATATGAATATATTGGTTTATTTTTTGAAGACATCGAACCTGCAATTGAGGTTATGAAATATTTTAATAAAAATACAAAATCAATTAGTGAACTTCTTCATACATCAATCGACTTGCAAGAGGGTGGTGATTAATTAAATGTACATCAAAAATAACACTCTTGTAGATGATGATAATGTTATACATAGAATCGGTGACTGCTGTGTTTTTATCATGGATGATAATTATAAAAGTAATATTATAGGATGCATTGCAGATATTGGTTTTTGTAATAACTGCATTTCAGTTGAAGAAGTACATAGCAGTGGACAGTTAACATTACTATTCACTGAACATATAAAAGTAATCGGAAGATTGGAGGATTAATTTATTGGAAGAAGTAATTGAAATTCTAAAACTTATTCAGAACACTTCAAGCCTGAATGAAAAGCAGCGTATCCTTAGAGAAAATAAGGATAATGAGCTTCTTAAAAAGTGTCTGGTGTTCTTACTAGACGGTAATACCGTAACAGGAATCAGCACAAAAAAGATCGATAAAATGACTATTTCAAAGGCTGCAAATTATGCAACATTTGAACCTAAAAACTTCTCAGAAGTCATTGATTATCTGAAAACTCATAATACTGGTACTGATGTAGATGTTGCCACTATAAGAAAGTTTATTTGTAATAATTCTAAATCTGAAGCTGAATGTCAGTTTTATGAAGAAATGGTAACAAAGAAGTTCAGATTAGGTGCAGATGCAAAACTTGTTAACAAAGCTATTCCAGGACTGATTGAAGAATTTAATGTGCAACTTGGCACTTCAATTGAAAAAGTTAAGCTGAAAGGTAATGAGCTGATTTACATTAGCCGCAAACTAAATGGATGTTTTTATAAAGACACAAAAATTACTATGGCGGATGGAAGTGTTAAAAAAATAAAAGACATTGTTCCTGGCGATATAGTTATGTCTTTTGATGAAAAAACACATAAAATTAGTCCTCAAAAAGTTCTTAATACATTTCGTAATGGATTAAAACCTAAATCTGAATGGATAAAAATTATTTCACATAAAAATTTTAATTCTAATAAAATCCATGTTACAGCAACAAAAAATCATCAATTTTTTACACCAAATGGATGGAAGTATGCAGGTAATCTAAAAGTTGGAGATGAATTTTATTATTATGATTATGAATTTTCTGAAACTCAAAAATCTGTTTTATTAGGACTTGGGCTTGGTGACGGAAGTGTTGCTTTTGATAATCCAAGTATAAATTCTGTAAGGTTTAATTATTGTAAGAAAAAAGAATTATATCATAATTTCTTTCATAAAACATGTGATTTATTTGATATATATACAGGTACATATCAAAAAGCCAAAAGCGGTTACGGTACTGATATGGAAAGATGTACAATTAAAAGTATAAATACTTTACCTGATTATTTTTACAATAAATCAAATGTGCTAAGAACTGGATATACCTTTACAGAAGAGGTATTAAATAATATAACCCCATTAGCGTTAGCTATTTATTATATAGATGACGGTTCGAAATTACCATGTAAAAAAGATGGGTCAAAAACTGCTGTGAATGTACAACCAAGAGTAATATTTGCAACACACAGACATAATAAAAGAGAAGTATATAATTTTAGTGATTATTTGGATAAGAAATATGGCATTACTAATCGTGTGGCAAGATACAAAGTTTGTTTGGATGATGCAGGATATCAGATTGAAGTAGATGCAAATGGCACAAGAAAACTTTTTGATCTAATTGCAAAATATATTCCATACGACTTACGTGAGCAAAAATTAAGTAAAGAATGGCATAAAATTCCATACGAGGATTGGACGCAAGAATTTGGTTATTTTGCATTAACAAAACAAACTGTTGAAGAAATATTATTAGATGATAATATACATTTTGGTCCTGCATGTACCGCCTATACAATGTCTTATGACTTAGAAGTTGAAAATAACCATACATATTTTGCAAATGGGTTTGCAGTACATAATTGCAGAATGGGCTTTATTGGAACTGAGTGCAGAACTAGACAGAATAAGAAAATTAATGGTGTCGATCATATTATTAAAGATCTACAAGCAATGGGCTATGACAATATGTTTGTAGACGGTGAACTTCTCTATAAAAATAAAGAAGGATTATCCGATTCTGAAGCATTTCAAAAAGGTACAGGAATCGCAAATAGCAAATCTGGTGACAAATCTCAATTAAAATTCGTTATATTCGATATGTTCCCCCTTAAAGAATTTTGGTCTGGAAAATCTAAAGAACCATACTCCATTAGAAGCAAAGATTTAGATGAATTAGAAGAAAAACTTAAATTCCATCCAACAGACAATATTGAAGTTGTTCCGAGAATATATCATGGTTACGACCACAGTAAAATTTGGGAATGGCTTCAGTACGCAGAAGATAATGACTGGGAAGGATGTTGCATTAATCTTGACAAGCCATATGAGTGCAAACGAACAAAAAGTCTCATTAAAGTAAAACAGTTCTATGATGCGACTTTAAGAGTTATTGGATACGAAGAAGGGTCTGGCAAGAACAAAGGAGCACTTGGATCGTTAATCGTTAAATATAAAGATGGAAAATCTGGTGTTGGATATGGATATTCAGATCAAATTAGAAAAGATCTCTGGGAAAAACGAGATGAGCTTATTGGAAAACTCATTGATATTAAATATAAGGAAGAAACAAAAGATAAAAATACTGGACTTCCAAGTTTACAGTTTGCAGGATTTATTTGCTTCAGAGAAGATTATGATAAGGTATTAGCAGATGATGAAGCTGGACTTATTTAAGAGGTAGTAACATGGAAAAACTAACAGTATATCTCGCCGGTGCATGTAGAGGAATGCATGACGGTGGAAAAGAATGGAGATTAAAAGCTGAGAATATTTTTAAAAATATTTCAGAAGCTAAAGATGTAACTATTAAAGTAATCAATCCAACACGTTATTTTGATCGTGATGGTGGCAATGCAATCACTAATAAACAAGTAAAACAATTCTATTTATCACGTATTCGAAAATGTGATTTAATCCTTGTAAATCTGGAACATACAAACACTTCTATCGGAACAGCTCAAGAACTACAATTCGCAGTAGATAACCATATTCCCATTATTGGATTCAACAATTATGACAGTTATGAATGGCTGCCAGAAGATTGTGATGTGATTTTCACAGGTATTAATGAAGCTATTGATTATATTAACGATTTTTATTTAGAGTAAAGGAGTGACAAAATGACTGTACAAGAATGGTTAGGAAAAGACAATAAACTGGGACAGGACATCTGGGAAAGAAAGTACCAGTTTAACGGAGAAACATTTGATCAGTGGCTTGATAGAGTTTCTGGTTGGAATGAGGAAATAAAACAGTTAATTAAGGGTAAGAAATTTCTCTTTGGTGGAAGAATCCTTGCCAATAGAGGACTTGAAAGCAAAGGACGTAAGGTTAGTTTAAGTAATTGCTATGTAATTGAACCTCCAGAAGATAACATTGAATCTATTTTTGATTGTGCAAAGAAACTTGCACGTACTTATTCTTATGGTGGTGGATGTGGTGTTGATATCAGTAAATTATCACCAAGAGGTGCAAAAGTAAATAATGCAGCAAAAGAAACAACCGGGTCTATATCATTTATGGATTTGTATTCCATGGTAACTGGTTTGATCGGACAAGCTGGGAGACGTAAATAGTTAAATGCTATCCATCGAAATGTGTAAAAGTAGAAGGAGTAAAATATATGGATAAAAAATATTTGGAAGAATGTTTAGAAAAAGAAATGTCCACAAGACAAATTGAAAAAGATTGTGGCTTGAATCATAGTACAGTATCATATTGGATTTCAAAGTTTGGACTAAACGAAAAATCAAAATATAGGAAATATGATAATTTCAGATTTGAAAAAATAGATACAAAAGAAAAAGCATATATATTAGGATTTTTATTAGCTGATGCCTCTATTGATGAAAAAAATAGTGTGGAAATTTCAATATCACTAAATGATAAGCAAGTTGTAGAATATATTTCTCATATTTTACAATGTAATGTTAATTACAATCATACTATAAATAAAAAAACAAGAAGATTTCCAAGAGCAAGAATTCAAAAAAGAATTCCTGATATATTAAAATTTACTGGAGGAAGATTAAAAGTAGATAGACACTATCCAAGAATTCGAGAAGATTTAGAACGATATTTAATACAAGGACTATTCGATGCTGATGGGTGTTTAACTTTTGGCAGAAGAAAAGATAAAAACAGAATATGGCAAAAAATTAGTTTTACTTCACAATTAAAAATATTAGAAGGTGTTCAACAGTATTTAATAAAAAAACTTGATATTTCTACAATACTTCGACCTAAAAGTAATGAAAAATGTTACGTTATTGAATTTGCAAATCGAATTGATGTATTAAAATTTCTAAAACATATTTATCCAAATGATTCATTTATTATATTAAAACGAAAGTATTTAAAATATAAAGCCCTGCGTCTTGAATTGGAAGAAAACGGTGAAGGTAAGCGTGTTGCTTAATGATACCGTGCCGAGCCTACAGAGTAGGAAGGTGTAGAGACTAGCGGAGAAAATGCAAATTTTCTTAATTACCGCAATAGTATCCAAGATTAATTTTAAATTAATTAAGAGATAGTCCACAAATGGGGGCATTAATGATTAGCTTGTCCTGCGAACATCCAGATCTTGAGGAATTTATTGGAATTAAATCAGATCTTGATAAAGTAACAAAAGCTAATATCTCTGTTCGTATTACAGACAAATTTATGGCCGCAGTAAAAAACAAACAGCCATTTACACTTAGCTTTACTAGAGCTGAGACAGGTGAAACTATTACCAAAACAATTGATGCATATGAAATGTTCCATAAATTATGTGAAATGAACTGGGATTATGCAGAGCCTGGAATGCTTTTCTGGGATAGAATCGAAAACTGGAATTTACTTAGTTGTGACAATAATTTTCATTATGCCGGAACTAATCCGTTAGCCATATAAAAGTGCGGATTTAAAACTCTCTCTGATTGACTTGGACGAGTGTCATAACTCTACAGGGCGCAAGTTTAAATACAGCGTGAACGACTGAGCGAGAGAGACTTGGTTACAGTTTTACAAGTGTGCGACAGTCTAGCGCACGACATGAAAATATGAATGATACGTGTTGTGTGAGGCGCAGAAGAGCCTTTACCAGCCGGTGGAAGCTGCCTTCTCGGAAGTATTAATTTAGCTGAGTTTGCAACTCCACATGGATTTAATTTTGATGATTTTAGAAAAACAGTACATATTGCAACAATCGGATTAAACGAAGTTCTTGACGAGGGATTACCATTACATCCATTACAGGAACAGAGAGATTCTGTAAGAGATTGGAGACAGATTGGACTTGGAATTTTTGGTCTTGCAGATTTACTTATTAAGATGGGTATTAAATATGGAAGTCCTGAAGCTATTGATTTATGTGATATGATCGGTCATGCAATGGCTGATGAAGCACTTAAAACATCTGCTTTATTAGCAAAAGAGTATGGTCCATATCCAAAATATAATCCGGAAGCAGTTGAGCAATCTGCTTATTATTCAAAAAATGCTCTTGGTGAAACAAAACAGCTTGTAAAAGAGTATGGTCTTAGAAATTCTCAACTTCTTACAATTGCTCCAACCGGAACACTTTCTACAATGCTTAGAGTATCTGGTGGAATCGAACCAATTTTCGCAAACTACTATACAAGAAAAACAGAGTCTCTTAAAGGACATGATGAGTATTACAAAGTGTATACACCAATCGTAAAAGATTATATGGAAAAAAATAATCTAAAAGACGATTCTGAATTACCAGATTATTTTGTAACTGCACAGACACTTGATTATAAGAATCGTATCTATATGCAGAGTATTTGGCAGACACATATTGATGCATCAATTAGTTCTACGGTTAATGTTCCAAACGACTTTACAGTAGAGCAAGTTGAAGGATTATATATGACAGCCTGGGAAGCAGGACTTAAAGGTGTCACAATTTTCCGTGATGGATGTAAACGTGCAGGAATTCTTACAACATCAGATAGTAAAAAAGATGATGAAACATCTGAAAAGCCTAAAACAACTCTTGGCAGAGGAATGATCATTAAAGCTGATGATAACTGTGTTGGTAAGAAACGTACATTACAGACTGGGTGTGGAACATTACATTGTGAAGCATTCTTTGATCCAGATACAGGAGAACTCCTTGAGACATATTTAAGTAAAGGAAGTTCAGGCGGATGTAACCAATTCATGATCGGGCTTTCCAGAATGATTTCTCTTGCAGCAAGAGGTGGAATTGATATTTATTCAATCATCGACCAGCTTAAGTCAAGCGGAACATGTCCGTCATATGCGGTAAGAACAGCAACAAAGCACGATACATCAAAAGGATCTTGTTGTCCTGTTGCTATCGGAAATGCTCTTATTGACATGTACAAAGAAATGCAGGATGAAATTTCTGATGATTCAGAAGAGATAATTGATACACCAAAACAGCCCAAAAAGAAAATCATTGTTGATAAATCAAAAACAGCAAAATGTCCTCAATGCGGTGGAAATTTAGTTTTTGAAGGTGGTTGCAATACATGTAAAGATTGTGGTTGGAGTAAGTGTGATTAAGTAAATAATTATGGGAGTCTTAACCGACTCCCTTATATGGAGGAAATCAAGATGAATATTAATGACATTCACGACAAATATATTATTCACAATAAAATGGATTTTAATAAGCTGCGAAATAATGGCTTTAAAATTTATGGTGACCACGCATATTTTAACAAATTTGTATATAAAGACATTGATAGGTTAACAGTTGACATTGATTTGTCAGATAATACATATACACTCACAGTTACAGATATGGACCATGATGAGATATATTTTCCTATTTACAATTGGGATTGTGGTAAAAATTATGAACTTGAAGAGGTTATCGAGAATGTCATTGCTACACTTGATTCCCTCTGCACTCAAAAAATCCTATGGAATATAGAAAAGAAAAGGAAGAAAAAACATGTACAGCACAATAAATAAAGGTGACATGGTTTATTATGCCAGGATTCAGAAAAAGAATGGTACTTATGATCTGTGCGAATTAAAAGTTCGAACAGTTGGAGAAGATTATTTTTGCGGTATGGATAAAAAGGACAGACACGTTTATCTATTTGGATACAATGCTCTTGGAGATTATGTATTTCAAACTCGTAAAGAGGCATTAGATAAAATCCATGCTGCAGAGAAAAATAAAGTAGAAGTAAGTGATGAAACTTACTACGAAGAATATTGAGGTGAATGCCTATGAGTTATTTAACACAGCATTTTAAAGGTAAGTACAGAATTGTACCGGAACTCTCACTAGAAAGTCACGATGTACCAAGAGAAGAAGATGGGACCGTTGATAAAAGTTACGATGACTTATATATTAAATGTCAATTCGGTAATAAAATTTATTATTATGGTCGAGGTACTTTTGTAGCTTACATCCCAAGCATTATTCGTGGGAAAAATATTTTAAAGAAACTTGATGAAACAAATATTCCATATTCAGATCCACATATCTATGATAGCGAAGTAGAATTTAAATTCAAGACTGCAGATATGGACGCAGTTGCAAATCTATTAAAAGCATCATCATTTGGTGCAGATATCACACCTTATAGTCTAAAAAATTTCCCCAAAGCAGATGTTTCAATACCAACGGATAAAATGGATGAATATAAGAAAATAATCGCTGATATCCAGAAAGAGGACTTATTGACTTTCTCAAGATTTACACAGTCATTTTTATCTGATGTTCTTGCAAAAAAGCTAGGTCGTAGAAATAAGCCATTTGATTATAAAACTGATATGAAAAAGTTAATGATGGCACGTCAGACTAAAGAATATATCTACACAAAAAATATGTGGGATGAATATTTGAAATATTTAGAAGAAAAAATTAAAGACTTATACAAAGAGAAGGAGAAATAAAATATGGATACAAATTGTATTGGATATAACGTTGATGTATCTGGATGTAGTCCAGAGGTTATTAAAGCTATTACACAAACACTTTCAAGAGTAAAAGAGGATTTACAGAAAGTTGCAGATACAAATAAAGAAGAGAATAAAAAGAAAGATGCGAATAAACGTTGGAAACCAAATTTTGGTGAAGATTATTTTCATATTGATCCTTTTGATAATATAACTTCTCTCAAATGGGAAAACGATGTTTTTGATAACAAATATTATAACGCTAGAAATATTTACAAGACAAAAGAAGAAGCTGAATTTGAGATGGAGCGTAGAAAAATAATGACAGAACTTCAGAATTATGCAGATGAACACAATGGAGAAATCGCCCATCCATCGTACGCATTCTGGCTTGTACTTGATGAAGACGACATGTCAATTACTGTTGAGAACGATTCATTTCTTCCACCGGTAGGTACTGTACTGTTCTCTAATGGAGATATAGCTTACGATGCAATTGAAACTATTGGTGAAGACAGAATTCTTAAATATATGTTTAGAGTTAATCCAAATAAAGAATTGCATTGCAACGGTGATTGTGAATGTTGCGATGAATATGATCCATGGGACGAGGAGGATGAAGATTAATGAAGAGGGTAGCAAAATTTGAGAAAGTAAGCTATAAGCAGTTTGAAAAAGATTATTTAGATACATTTGGACTTGCAGGTGATGATACATCTAAGAGACTCAGACAAGAAATTGAAAGTATGTATTATGGATTAGAGTTACCTACAAGAGCTACAAAGTTTAGCGCAGGATTTGATATTAGAACTCCATTTTCATTTACACTAAAGCCAGGAGAAGTAATTAAAATTCCAACAGGTATTAAATGTCGTATGAATACAGATTATGTTCTTATGATTTACCCAAGAAGTGGACTTGGATTTAAATATCAGTGCAATCTAGTAAATGGAACAGGAATTATAGACTGCGATTTTATTAACTCTGACAACGAAGGTCACATTTTTATTAAACTTGTAAATCGTGGAGATAAAGAGTTTTCAGTAACAAGCAATGCAGCTATCGCCCAGGGAATTTTCTTAGAATATGGAATTACAGAAGACGATCATGTAGAAGCAACACGTAACGGTGGTTTCGGATCAACTGACAACAAAAAGGAGTAATGAATGGACACATTTTATTATTGCGCATTAGATGAAAATTCTAAAACATGTCCAAAACAGAACACTTGCAAAAGGTACACTCACAAAAAGGGTGTACCTGCTTCCGAAGATGCAAATGCAAAATTATATAACATTTGTAATGATAAATATGGATATAAATTGTTTTTAGAAGATGAAGATATAGTAAATAAAGAAGTGAAAGAAGATGAAAATAATGAGAATCAAACTGAATACACTGAATGATGCTAATAGTCTCGTGAAATCTATTGATAAATACAATTATGATATTGACGCAGTATGTGGCAGATATGTCATTGATGCAAAATCTATTATGGGATTATTGTCTCTTGGAATTCCAAAAGAAATTTTTATTGTAATTCACACTAATAACAAGGACGTAATTTCTAAATTTGAAGAAGATATTTCTAAATGGAAAGTTGAGGAATAATACATGGAATATGAATACGGATTAATGACAAAAGCCGATAAATATCTCGTAGAATCTATCTATAATATCCTTCAAAATGGTATTAAAGATGAAAATCCTAGACCAAAATACGAAGACGGAACACCTGCACATACCTATTTTGTGACACATCAAATGCGTCAATATGACCTCTCAAAAGGTGAATTTCCAATCTGTACCTTACGTCCAATTGCATGGAAAAGTGCAATCAAAGAGATGTTTTGGATCTTCCAGAAAGAGTCAAATGACCTCAAAATTCTGAACGAAATGGGCGTGTCATATTGGAATTTGTGGGATATTGGAGACGGTACAAATGGATATAGATATGGTCATACAGTACACCGTTATGACTTGTTTAGAAAACGTGTTTTAGATGATATTAAAAACAACCCATATGGACGTTATCATATCTGTAATCTCTGGCAAGAAGAGGAATTTAAGGATGAACCAAACGGATTAAAACCATGTGCTTATGAGACCATCTGGACAGTACGTGGAGAGTATTTAGACCTATTTTTGAATCAGAGATCAGGTGACTTATTAGCTGCAAGCGGTGGAGGTGGAATTAATGAAGTACAGTACGCTGCACTGCTCATGATGGTAGCTAGACACGCTGGATATAAACCTGGAAAATTTACTCATTTCGTGGCAAACGAACAGGTATACGACCTCCATATTGACCAAGCAAAAGAGCTAATTCATCGCGCAAATGAGAGACATTTAGTCACTTTTGAGGCGTTAAAAAATAGTGAAATTGATAAAAATTTGATGCCAAAATTGGTATTAAATCCAGAAAAAAATAACTTTTACGACATGACAATTGATGACTTTTCTATGGAAAATTACAAGCCAATGAAGCCACAATTGACACTACCGTTGGGTATTTAAGGAGAGAAAATTTATGTTATCAGCAATCGTTTGTATGGATAATTTTGGTGGAATCGGCAAAGATGGTGACTTACTTTATAAGATTCCAGAAGATATGAAAAGATTTAAAGAGCTTACTATGGGCAGCTCTGTTATTATGGGAAGAAAGACATGGAATAGCATTGGTAACAAACCGCTTGTTGGGAGAAAAAATTATATTTATAGCAACACATTAAACTATTATTCCGGACTTGATAATAGCGGTACATTAGTATCTACATTAAGCAGTGAAGAAGGCTTTTCTACAGATGTTCTTAAGTATTGTTCGAATAAATATTTTGCAATCGGTGGAGAAAGTATTTACAAAATATTCTTACCTCATTGCGAAAAAGTTTATGCTACAATCGTTAATTTAGGTGATAGATGTATCTCTACAGCAGATGTATTTTTCCCAATTGAGTACCTTCTAAACAATTTTGATGAAATTGAATCTATAGATAATACATACGGTAATTTATCATATAGTTTCAAAACATTTGTTAGAAAAGACAATTGCAAAACTGTATCCCACGCTTATTCTGATCCAGTTTCTGGACATAATGCAGTAGATAATCCGTCTCATTATTGCGGAACAAAATACCAGGTAATTAATTTTATAGAAGACTGGGGACTTGGTTATTGCCTTGGTAATGTAGTTAAATATATCTGCAGAGCCGGTAAGAAATATGTTGGTGACAAGCAAAAAGAGCTTCAGGATTTAAAAAAAGCTAAATGGTATCTTGAAAGAAGATTAGAAGAGCATAAAAATGGTGTTGAGCTTGATTCTGATGATCTGAAAATGAATATATCTATAGACGATTTTGCAGAAGATCAAAAGCTCAATTATATTCGTAAAAAAATTATTAAAAATGTTATTGATTGCATTTGTGAAGAAATCGACACTAAATTTTATACTGCTTTAGAATTGCTTGATACAGAAATTAACAGAATGGAGGATGAGACTGCATGATTACACTTGGTATTGGTACATTTATTTGTATTGTAGGCTGCACATTTGTGGTTGGTGGAGTAGTTGGACTTATTCTTACAGCTTGTCTTACTGCCGGAAGAAATAAAGATGATGATGATATTGATCAATATCCGTAATATATTAAGCGAAATAAGTAAAATATTGCGAAATTGGGACTCGAACTATTGCAAGAAATATATAAATCTCGTATAATGACTTCAAGGTCAGAGATACTATGTTCGAGGGCAATAAACTTTAGCGTAAAATGGGGCAAATTTTTTAGCCTGAGAC